>Ga0208300_100167_pt1 | contig 67984 bp, 55 predicted proteins | sample 23_taG_FD_184096 | JGI IMG/M metagenome (GOLD analysis project Ga0208300, IMG submission 184096) | Marine viral communities from Cariaco Basin, Caribbean Sea - 23_WHOI_OMZ (SPAdes) (version 2) | ecosystem: Environmental > Aquatic > Marine > Oceanic | place: Caribbean Sea: Cariaco Basin...
CGGTCAAAATGGCGACGGAAGACCACAGGTTGTGATGTGACCGGGATAAAGTGGGTCAAGAGAAACAATTTGACCGACCCGGCCGGGCGAGTAGCCTTGAAAACAGGCCGTTTATGGACGGAAACTAGGTAGAGTTAGGGCCTGGCTTTGACCCTTCTGAGGCCGTTTGCTCCGAGCACCCTAACAGCATCAGAACGCATAAACTGAGCACAAGGTCTTTCATCTTCATGGCATTTCCCATTGGCTCACTGGCTCTTGTTTGGATGGACAACGCGTCGACCATATTTGGCCGGCTGGAACGGGTAAATCGGCCAGGCATCCTTCACGTACATTTTCAGGTAATGATCGGAATGATGGATATACCGTTGCTTCAGTAGTGCTTTGGACTCTGGGGACATCAGCAATTCATTGCCATGCCACACATGGGCAGCAAGGTTCCTGGCGATAGTCATTAATTCCGGTGGCAACACCAGTTGAGGGTTGTCTGTGGGTATAGGGTCAAATGGTACACCGGCATCCACCGCCAACTTGTGCATCAGGTAAAGCGGAATACGCGAATACTCGCCCCGGACTTCTCGATCCAGCCACAGGCGAAGCGTGACATCACCGCCCGGCAAGCCGCGCGGGCGTTCCTGTTCAATCTCCAGCGTGGCAAGCGGGTTCAGTGGCCCAATCCAACCTTCGTTTTTGATCAGCGCACGCTCCTGCAACATGCGGGAAAATTCAAAACTGGCTTCGGGATTACGGCGATCTTTTCCTTTGACGACCAGGGGCGGACGAACTTCGATACGCTCATGAAAACGATCCGGGTAACCACCGCCAATATCTGAATGGGCGCCCGGTAGCACCCACTCGTTGAAATGTTCAGGTAAGTCGCCAGATTCGTTTCGGAGGCTGTTCAGTGAAAAGTTGTGCCTGCACTCATCCCGGGCAACAAATTGCACGGCTCGCTCAACATGCCCCGATTTTACATTAACGCTGATGCGCCCCGCATCGGCATCGTGGGCGGAAAAATCGAGATTATCCAGATCAGCAACCGCAGCAACGGTGTCGAACAACCCCAGAAAACGAACGGTGACCTTGTCCGGCCAGGGAAGCCCCTCCCGCTCGAAGGCCTTGCTCGCCAAGGCCAAGCCCCATACTCGGGCCGTCATCAGGCTCACCAAATTTGGTACCGACACCAGGCACATAGGTCGACAGCCTGACTATGGCCTCACCATTCTCACCTTGGGCACCAGCTCGCTGATACAAGTTCTCAAGCTTGGACACATTGGTTTCGGCATTGAGGTAGCTACCCTCCATAATCTGCGACAGTTCGCTGCTGCATTCATCTTCCGAGATGGCCCCGGCAGCATTGGCCGTGAGGCACCCATCCATTTGCTGCTGGTAGGTTTGAGTGTTATTGCGGTTGTTACCGGTGCCATCGAAAAAGATGCCAGCCTCAACCCGGACTTTGGGGCGGCTTTCTTCTTCGGACGAATCATCCGGCGATTCGTCTGGCATGCCTTCATCAATCAATGCGCCTTTCTGAGCGGCACGGCCTTGAGACCTCGTAAGCTGAACTGGCGGAAGCCCGGAATATTCTTGATCCAAGGCATTGCCCAGCACCGGCTGATTGGTAACGTTATCTCTGGCACTAAACATGGTCTATCTTTCCTGCTGACAGCCCGGCATCATCTGGCGGGAACTGGGTACATTCAACGTGGCGGGGGTATACCATTCTGACCCGGGCAAAGGAGACACCCCGTAACGGGGACAAAGGTGTGACAACGAGCGAGTTTTTCGTTCCGGACCTGTGCCGGGTAAGAGCCGTGTTCCTGTTGTTGGTGACCAGCGAACTGCTGGTTCTGGTCCTCGCCATCGTGCAGGCGGACCGGGGCTGGATCGACTGGAACTACTTCGGGCTGCTGTCGCTGTTTATCCAGTGGACCACCCTCACCAGCGCCGCACTGATCTGCCTGTTGCGAACCAGGCTCGCCCGGATGTCCGTTCCCGGTGCCACCGCCATTATTGTCGCCATCGTGCTGCTGGATGTACTGGCGTTCAGCCTGTTTGCCGACAGCGTCGTGCACCCCCAGGCCGGTGTGGCCGTCTGGCAGGGCGTCGCCAAAAAGATGTTGCTGGCCCTGCTGATTGTACTGATGGTGCTGCGCTACTTTTATTTGCAACACCAGTGGCAGCAGCAGCGGGAAGCGGAAATGCAGGCCCACCTGGCGTCCCTTCAGGCCCGCATCCAGCCCCACTTCCTGTTTAACAGCATGAACACCATCGCAAGCCTGATCGCCATCAATCCAGACAAAGCCGAAGAAGCAGTGCTGGATCTGTCCGAACTGTTCCGCGCCAGCCTTCGCACCGGCGACCAGTTGATTCCCCTGTCCAGGGAACTGGAACTGTGCCAGCGCTACCTGACCATCGAGGCACTCCGCCTGGGTGACCGGCTGAAGCTCGAATGGCGGATTCAGGCGGGCCTGGAGCAACAGGCGATCCCCCCCCTTACCCTGCAGCCCCTGGTGGAAAACGCCATCTACCACGGTATCCAACCCAGGCCCGAGGGTGGCACCGTGCGAATCGAGGCCGAGGGCAAAGGCGACTTCGTCTACCTGCTGGTGCAGAATCCGAAACCAGAACAGAGCCCCCACCAGCATGACGGCAACCGCATGGCGCTGGCCAACATCAAGTCCCGGCTCCAGGCGCTGTTCGGGGAACCGGCCGTGCTCAAACACAGCCATCATAACGAGGTGTATACCGTGACACTGCGACTGCCTCGCCAGAACGCCAGCGAACAGAAAATCCCCGGAAAGGGAACCGAGATCCGCCATGAGTGATACCCGCAGCGTCCTGATTGCCGATGACGAGCCCCTGGCCCGGGAGCGTATCCGCCGCCTGGTGGAGGCGCTTTCGGGTTACCGGGTCTGTGGTGAAGCCGCAGACGGCGACGAAACCCTGAAACAGGTTGCACAACTGGATCCCGACATTCTGCTGCTGGACATCCGCATGCCCGGCATGGACGGCATGGAAGCGGCCGACCGCCTGAGCCAGCTGTCCAACCCGCCGGCTCTGATTTTCTGCACCGCCTACGACCATTACGCCATACGGGCGTTCGGCGTGCAGGCCATTGCCTACCTGCTCAAGCCCGTGCGCAAGGAGGCACTGGCGGACGCACTGGCAAGGGCCGGCAGGGTCAACCGGGTGCAACTGCAAACCCTGAATGGCCAGGCCCGCCAGAGACCTGAACAGCTGGCGGTGCGCACTCATCGCGGTACCGAGCTGATTGACCTGTCCGAAATCCTCTACTGTGAAGCCGACCAGAAATACGTCACCATCCATCACACCCGGGGTGAAACCGTCTGCGACTACACCCTCAGGGAGCTGGAAAACAGCTACTCCGGCGTGTTGCTCCGGACCCACCGGCACACTCTTGTGGGCGTGCGTTTTATCCAGGGGCTGAAACGGACATCCGACGGTCAGAACCGAGTTGTACTCAGGGACGGCCAAGGCGAACTCCCGGTCAGCCGCAGGCATGCCAGCAACGTGCGCCAGTGGCTCCAGGAGCACCAGCCGGGCTGAGGGCGCGCCTATTTCAAAGGTGGTATCTACGGGACTTTTCTGCCGTCACAAGGTAACCTTGGCGGACATTTTCCAAACCGACAGTGAGTGTCATGTCCAAACGTACCCTTCGCATTGCAACCCGCAGCAGCGCACTGGCGCTGTGGCAGGCAGAATTCATCAAGGCAGAACTGGAAAGGCTGCACGACCACATCGCCGTGGAGCTGGTCAAGATCAAGACCCAGGGCGACAAGATTCTGGATGTACCCCTGGCCAAGATCGGCGGCAAGGGCCTGTTTGTCAAAGAACTGGAAGAGGCCATGCTGGACGGCCGCGCGGATCTGGCGGTGCACTCCATGAAAGACGTACCCATGGAATTCCCGGAAGGACTGGGGCTGGTGGCCATCTGTGAGCGGGAAGACCCCACCGACGCCTTTGTCAGCAACCAGTACGGGAACGTTGACGCCCTGCCCGATGGTGCCGTGGTTGGCACCGCTAGCCTGCGCCGGGAATCCCAGCTGCGGGCCTACCGCCCGGACTTGAAGATTCACGTTCTGCGCGGCAATGTCAATACCCGGCTGGCCAAGCTGGATGCCGGTGAATACGACGCCATCGTACTGGCCAGCTCAGGCCTGAAGCGCCTGGGTTTCCATGAGCGCATCCGCTACAGCCTGCCGGACACCGTCTCCCTGCCGGCAGTCGGCCAGGGCGCCCTCGGCATTGAATGCCGGGTTGATGATAACGAGCTGCTGGCCATGCTTGAGCCACTGAATCACCAAGACACTTCTGATCGCGTCAGGGCGGAACGGGCCCTGAACCGCCGCCTTCAGGGCGGCTGCCAGGTGCCGATTGCCGCCTACGCACTGCTTGAAGGCCAGGACACTCTCTGGCTGCGGGGGCTGGTGGGTGCCGTTGACGGAACCCGGATCTTCCGCGCCGAGGGCCGTGCCCCCCGGGCCGAGGGAGAGCGTCTTGGCCGTGAGCTGGCGGAAGACCTGCTGGCCCTGGGTGCCGACAAGGTGCTGGCTGAAATCTATGGCCATACACCAACCTGAGCCTGATCTGAACGGCCGGCGGGTCCTGATCTGCCGGCCCGAACCGGAAGCGTCCCGGCTGGCCAGCCGTTTCCGGGCGGCGGGTGCCGATGTGCGCATCCTGCCACTGATTGACCGGCAACCTCTGCCGGAAACCCCGGAGCGTCGCACCCTCATCCTCAGCCTGGACGAGTACGCCCACATCATTGCGGTCAGCCCTTTCGCCGCCCGTCTTCTGCTGGATGAGACAGACACCTGGTGGCCCCAGATGCCCATGGGTATCCGCTGGTATGGTGTCGGCGCTGGCACGGCTGCGGTGCTTGCAGAACACGGACTTAATCCCCAAATGCCTCCGGAAGGCTGGACCAGCGAAGCGCTTCTTGCCCTGCCATCGCTGAACAATCTTCAGGGCGAACGGGTGTTGCTGGCCCGGGGTGAAACCGGCCGCGAGCTTATCCGGGAAACCCTGGAATCCCGGGGCGCCAGGGTCACCCCCCTGCCCCTGTATCGGCGTTTCTGCCCGGACTATCCGCCGGAACAGGTTCAGGCGAAGCTTGAGACCTTCGCTCCGGAGGCCATCATCGTGCTCTCCGGAGAAACCTTGAACAATCTCATCGCACTCAGTGCGAATAGCAGCCATAATCTATACGATAGGTTATTGATTGTTCCCGCAGATCGGGTTGCCGAACAGGCCCGTGAGGCGGGGTTCCAAAATCCGTGTATACCAGGAAGCCTTGCCGATAACGACATCGTGGCTACGGTTGCAACGCAACTCGCCGGCCGGGACGGTGGCTCCGGAAAAGCCAAGTAAGGACGCCCGTGACAGAGACAACGAATCAACTGCCCGCACCCGTTTCCAAGGAACCAACCGAGCGCCAGAAACTGTGGCCGGTCTGGCTGGTCGCCCTCGTTGCCCTGATTCTTACGGCTGTCCTGGCACTCTGGAGCTGGCAGCAGTGGAACAACCATCAGGCTGTCATGCAGTCACTGCAGGCCTTGCAGCAGGACACCGCCCAGCTCGAAGAACTTTATGGCGACCGGGGCAGCCAGCAGAGTCGGCGCCTGCAATCCCTGGAAGAAAAACTGGCGAGCCAGCGCGAGCTGATTGCCACCCAGCAGCGCCAGATCGATCACAACGCCAGGGAGCTTCTGGAAGCCGGTAACCGGACCCGCACTGACTGGTTGCTCGCCGAGGCGGAATACCTGCTGCGGATCGCCAACCAGCGGCTGATGATCGAAAAAGACATCCGTGGCGCCCTGTCGGCACTGGAAGCGGCCGACGAAGTGCTGAACGCGTCTGACGATATCGGCGTCTATCCGGTGCGCCAGCAGCTTGCCCGTGAGATCCTGGCCCTCAACGGGCTGGCCGGTGTCGACCGGACCGGGCTCTACCTGAAACTCGAAGCCGCCATCGACAGCATTAGCCAGTTGACCGACCAGGCCCTGATCAGCGAAAACGCACCTGGCTTCCTCGCTGGCTCTGGCTCACCAGCGGAGGTCGAAACCGGCGGCGAAACCGGCCCTCTGCGACAGGCCTGGAACAAGGCAAAAGCCACCCTGATGCAGGTCGTCGTTGTCCGCCGCCTGGACGAACCGGTGAAACCCCTTCTCTCGCCCGACCAGAGCGCCTACGCCCGGCTCAATCTCCAGCTGATGCTGGAAGAAGCGGAAATGGCGGTCCTGCGGGGCAACCAGTCTCTGTACGAGCGGGCGCTGACCAAGGCCCGCACAACCATCGACGACTGGTACGATGCCAGCAACCCCCGGATCACCGCACTCACCGGCACCCTGGCCGAGCTGGCCCAGAAAAATGTGGACCCCGAACTGCCGGATATCAGCCAGTCCCTGGACCTGCTCAAGGACCGGCTGGCCGGCCGTTTCAATGCCAGTAATGGTGATGGCGGGGGCAACGCCAGCCAGGCTAATGGGGGCGGTGATTCATGATTCGCCTGCTACTGATTATCCTGCTTGCGCTATTGATTGGCACCGGGCTTTCCCTGGGACTGCAGTATGATCTGGGCTATATCCGGATCAGCCTTGGTCACTACCTGGTCGAAACCAACTTCTGGGTGGGGCTGGGCCTTCTGGTAGTCGTCGTTATCCTGACCGTATTGATCATCAACGTCGCCCGCCGGCTCGGGAAAAGTACCGGGCTGGTCGCAGGCTGGGTTGCCCGGAGTAATGAGCGCAGGGCACGCCGCCGGACAACCCAGGGCCTGCTGGCCCTGGCGGAGGGTAACTGGCCCAGGGCCCGCAAATTACTGACCGCCTCGGCCGGCCATGCGGATACCCCGCTGATCAATTATCTGGCGGCCGCCCAGGCGGCGTTCGAATCCGGTGATCATGAAGCGGTGGATAACCTGCTGCGCCAGGCGTTCGACAGCACCCCGGGGTCGGATATGGCCGTCGGCATCACCCAGGCCCAGTTGCAACTGGCCGGCAACCGCCTTGAGCAGGCCCTGGCCACACTGGTTCGCCTTCGCAAACAGTCACCTCATCATCCCTTTGTGCTGAAACTGCTGAAAAACACCTACCTGCGCCTGGAAGACTGGCGGGAGCTGTCAAAGCTGGTACCGGAGCTGCGCAAGCGCAGCGTGTTGCCGGAAACGGAACTGAATAATCTCGAACGTCAGGTCTGGCACAACCTCCTGGAGCGCGCCGCAGACGATTGCCGTCGCCAGCAGAAACAGAACCCGGAGGCATCTCTGGAACCGCTAACCCGGCTTTGGGATGAATTACCTGGCTTTCTCCGTCGCGACGAATACACCATCCGGGATTACGCCCGCCTGCTGGCAGGCCTTGGCGACGAAGTACAGACAGAAACCCTGTTACGCAAGGTGCTGCGCAATCACTGGAGTGACGAACTGATCAACCTCTACGGCCGGGTGAAGGGCCAGAAGCCCGACGAGCAATTGTTGCTGGCAGAACAGTGGCTCAAAGACCGGCCGAACAACGCCGAGCTTCTGCTGGCCCTGGGCCGCCTTAGCCTGCGCAACGAACTGTGGGGCAAGGCCCGGGAATACTTCGAAACCAGCCTGCGGCTGAAACGGGGCCGGGAGGCACTGGCGGAACTGAGCCGCCTGAACGCCCACATGGGCGATGAAGGGGCCAGCGTCAAACTGCTGATGCAGGGACTGGAGAAAGATAACGGACTACCGGACCTGCCGATGCCAAGGGCATGAACATGGGGTCAGATGAAAACTTCATCTGACCCCATTTTCATCTGACCCCGATTTCACGCTCTGGGTGCGTATTCGAGCACATCCGAGAAGAAGGCGCCCTCAGGCAGGCCGGCCTCCACAAGCGCATCCATCAGGGTGTACACCATGGTGGGCGAGCCACTGGCGTGCACTTCCACGTTGTTCCAGTCCATTCCGGAAGCCAGAACCGCGTGCACCAGCTGGTCGTGGTGACCGCGCCAGTCGCTGTCTTCATCATCACCCACCACCGGCAGGAAGGTGAATGGTGGCCACTCCTCCTGCCATTGCCGGGCCAGGGAACGAAGGTACATGTCTTCATGTCGGCGCACCCCCCAGTAGAGCTTCACCGGATGCTTGTACGAGGTTTCCCGGAGATAATCCACCAGACTTTTCATCTGCGCAAAACCGGTACCGGCCGCCACCAGCAGCAGGGGTTTTTCTGGCGTTGACGCCAGGCAGGCCTTGCCGTGGGGTAATTCCACGGTCACCTCGCCGCCGGAGGTCAGGGCATCAATGACTTTCTGTGCCGACACCCACTCCGGAGTCGCCTGGATATGCAGCTCGATGTTCCGGGCCGAAGGGCTGCTGGCGATGGAAAAGTAGCAGGGCTCTGCATCCGGCAGCTTGATCGAGAGATACTGCCCGGCGTGAAACGAAAGTTGCCGGCGCCGCGGAAGCTGTAGCTCAACGCGATAGACATCGTGACTGATGGAGCGGACGTCCACGACTTTCGCCAGGTAATTACCAGGCTGGTTGTTTCCGGTTGCCATAACGGCGGATATCTCCAGGTCCAGGTCCGTGAGCGCTGTGGTTCTGCACAGCATCAACTGCCCGCCGGCCTCAACAGTCTGTTGGTTTCGGGTGTTAAGCGCGAGGCCGGCCACTAGCCGCGCCTCGCAGAGTTCACACACCCCGTTTCGACAGGCCGCAGGCACCTCAATGCCTGCGCTGGCAGCGGCACTGAGTAAATCGCCCTCCCGGGCAGCGTTAAAGGCAATACCGGAAGGGTAAAGCACCACGCGCCGATGGTCACTGGCCATATCAGTCGGGTCGGGACAGCGAACTTTCAATGCCCAGACTGCCCCAGAGAACGTCCACACGCTGTTTGACCTCGTCGGTCATGGTGATGGGTTCGCCCCACTCCCGGCTGGTTTCGCCCGGCCATTTGTTGGTGGCGTCCATCCCCATCTTGGAACCGAGCCCCGACACCGGCGAGGCAAAGTCCAGATAATCGATAGGCGTGTTCTCCACCAGGGTGGTGTCACGCATCGGATCCATCCGGGTGGTCATTGCCCAGATCACGTCTTCCCAGTTGCGGGCGTTCACGTCATCGTCGGTGACAATCACAAACTTGGTGTACATGAATTGCCGTAGGAAAGACCATACCCCCATCATCACCCGTTTGGCATGGCCGGGGTACTGTTTCTTCATGGTCACGATAGCAAGCCGGTAGGAACAGCCCTCCGGTGGCAGGTAGAAATCGACGATCTCCGGGAACTGCTTCTGCAGAATCGGAATAAACACCTCGTTCAGCGCCACCCCCAGAATTGCCGGCTCATCGGGCGGTCGACCGGTGTAGGTGCTGTGATAGATCGGGTCCCTGCGATGGGTGATCCGTTCTACGGTAAACACCGGGAACTGGTCCACTTCGTTGTAGTAACCAGTATGATCCCCGAACGGTCCTTCCGGAGCCATATCGTCCGGATAAATAAACCCTTCGAGTACAATCTCAGCGCTGGCCGGAACCTGAAGGTCACTCAGGCCAGCCGAAACCAGTTCCGTCCGGCTGCCCCGAAGAAGGCCCGCAAAGGCGTATTCCGACAACGTATCCGGTACCGGCGTCACCGCCCCCAGGATCGTCGCCGGATCGGCGCCCAGAGCGACCGCAACCGGATAAGGTTTGCCCGGATAAGTCTTCTGGAAATCCTGGAAGTCCAGCGCACCACCGCGATGGCTGAGCCAGCGCATGATCAGCCGGTTGCGGCCAATCACCTGCTGCCGGTAGATGCCCAGATTCTGACGCTCCTTAAGGGGACCACGGGTAATCACCAGCGGCCAGGTTACCAGCGGTCCGGCATCCCCGGGCCAGCAGTGCTGTACCGGTATCTGGTACAAATCCACCCGGTCTTTCTCGATCACCACGTCCTGACAGGGCGCGGAACGAAGCACCTTCGGGCTCATGCGCATCACCTGCCGGAACAGCGGCAGCTTTTCGATGGCGTCCCGGAATCCCCGGGGGGGATCCGGTTCTTTCAGAAACGCGAGGAGCTTACCGATATCCCGCAGCGCGGTGACGTTATCCTGCCCCATGCCCAATGCCACCCGTTTCGGTGTCCCGAACAGATTGGCCAGCACCGGCATGTCATAGCCCTTGGGGTTTTCGAACAACAACGCAGGACCACCTGCCCGCAGGGTGCGGTCGCAGATTTCGGTCATTTCCAGATGGGGATCGACTTCAACGCTGATACGTTTCAGCTCGCCGAGCTTCTCCAGCTGGTCAATGAAGTCTCGCAGGTCGTTGTATTTCATCGGTTGCTCCGTTCATATATGTCCGTACTACGGAGGTCGGTGTTCGCTGGACTGCTTTTTTTCGGAGTTAGAACAAGGTGAGGACCTGCTTTCCCAGACACGCCGTGAACCCATCCCTGGGGGCTTGGTCTTGCCATCCATGGCAAGACACAGTCTGTGAAAGCAGGTCCCCACCTCGTTCTTCAGATCACCAGTTATTCGCGAAGCGCTCTACCTGGGGAGAGATCAACGACGCTTCATGGACTGGAAGAACTCGTCATTGGTCTTGGTGTCCTTCAGCTTATCCAGCAGGAACTCCAGTGCCGCTGTGTCGTCGTCCATGGAGTGCAGGAGCTTGCGCAGGATCCACACACGCTGGATATCCGCCTCGGTCATCAGCAGATCTTCGCGACGGGTACCAGACCGGCGGATGTTGATGGCCGGGTAGACACGCTTCTCGGCGATCTTGCGATCCAGGTGAATTTCCATGTTACCGGTGCCCTTGAACTCCTCGTAAATCACCTCGTCCATCTTGGACCCGGTATCCACCAGTGCCGTCGCCAGGATGGTCAGGCTTCCGCCCTCTTCCACGTTACGGGCCGCACCGAAGAAACGCTTCGGTTTTTCCAGGGCATGGGCGTCAACACCACCGGTCAGAACCTTGCCGGAGGACGGAATCACCGTGTTGTAGGCGCGAGCCAGACGGGTGATGGAATCCAGCAGGATAACCACGTCTTTCTTGTGCTCGACCAGGCGCTTGGCCTTTTCGATCACCATCTCGGCCACCTGAACGTGACGGGCCGGGGGCTCGTCGAAGGTGGAGGCGATGACTTCGCCGCGCACGGTGCGCTGCATCTCGGTCACTTCCTCAGGCCGCTCGTCAATCAGCAGTACCATCACATGGCACTCGGGATTGTTTCGGGTGATGGACTGGGCAATGCTCTGCATCAGCAGCGTTTTACCCGCTTTGGGCGGGGAAACAATCAGGCCGCGCTGTCCCTTGCCGATGGGCGCCACCAGGTCCAGAACGCGGGAGGAGAGGTCCTCTGTGCTGCCATTGCCTGCTTCGAGCCTGAGGCGTTCGTCGGGAAACAGCGGCGTGAGGTTCTCGAACAGGATCTTATTACGGGCGTTATCCGGCTTGTCGAAATTGATCTCGCTGACTTTCAACAGGGCGAAATAGCGCTCGCCGTCTTTCGGCGGGCGGATCTTGCCGGCAACCGTGTCGCCAGTCCGCAGGTTGAACCGGCGAATCTGGCTAGGGGAGACGTAGATGTCGTCAGGTCCTGCCAGATAGGAGGCATCAGCAGAACGGAGGAAACCGAAACCGTCCTGCAGAATTTCCAGTACGCCGTCACCGTAGATGTCTTCGCCGCTCTTGGCATGCTTCTTCAGGATTGTGAAGATCACATCCTGTTTGCGCGAACGGGCCAGGTTATCGAGGCCCATCTCTTGCGCAATATCGAGCAATTCGGGCATGGAATTCTGCTTGAGTTCAGTAAGATTCATAGTTTATTGGATTTTCAGGAATGGAAGTAAACGAATATTGGAATGACAGGGGTGCCACTGAACGTATTGATCAAATAAACGCTGAACTGATGCTGGCCAGATGGAGCAACCGGTGTAGATGGAGTCCGGGATTAAGGTACTGAAGCCAGAGAGTGGGAACAACCGTTCGCCGGGCAAGGAGGATCATCGGCTACCTGACTGGCGAATGTCAAGTGCACTGCATAATTTAACGCCAATTTCACGCTAAACTGGCCTTAATGGCGGCTGGCCGCCTCCCCCTGATGGGTTACTCCCTTCCATTAAGAGCCTGTGATGACGATACTGGAAGAGCCTGTGATGACGATACTGGCGTATATAATTTTTCAGCGATTTGCGGAGCCCCGTCCATGAGCAGTGAACCCAGTACCGAACTGAAACCCCTGAACATCGCCATACTGACTGTTTCCGATACCCGCGGGCCTGACGAAGACACCTCCGGCCAGTTTCTGGAGGACAGCGTCGTTGACGCGGGGCACCGCCTGGTCGCCCGTCGCATCCTGCCCGATGACGTCTACCTGGTGCGGGCGTTAATGTCCGGCTGGGTCGCCGATCCCGAAGTGCATGTGGTGATCATTACCGGTGGTACCGGCTTCAACGAGCGTGACAGTACCCCGGAAGCAGTCGGCCCCCTGCTGGATAAAACCGTTGAAGGTTTCGGCGAGGAGTTCCGGCGCCTGTCCGCCTCTGAAATCGGCTCTTCGACCATCCAGTCCCGTGCATTCGGAGGTATGGCAAACCATACGGTGATTTTCTGCCTGCCCGGTTCTACCAGTGCCTGTCGTACCGGCTGGAACGGTATTCTCAGCAGCCAGCTGGACAGCCGCCACACGCCGTGCAACTTCTCGGCCCTGGTCTTGCGCAAACCCGAAAAGCCGATGCAGCGGCTTGATGAAGTCATTGGACAGCGCGCCGAGCGCTGAGGGCAACAGTAATCCGGATCGGAGTTCAGAACTGATGGCTAACCCAAACCTCATGTCACTGGAAGACGCCCTGTCTCACCTGCTATCGGAAGCGCCCGTGGTCACCCGGGTCGAAACCGTGGGGCTCGCCGACTCCCTGGGCCGGGTGCTGGCCGAGAACCATTATGTCCCGGCCGACGTGCCGCCGGCGGACAACAGTGCGGTGGACGGATACGCCCTGCGCAAACAGGATCTTCACCAGGATCAGGCGATACCGGTCTCGGCCCGGATTCCCGCCGGTGAAGCGCCGAACGCTCTGGCGCCAGGCACCGCCGCGCGCATTTTCACCGGCTCGGAGATCCCCGAAGGCGCAGACTCGGTGGTGATGCAGGAGCGAGTGGAGGTGACCGACGCGGGCATCCTTGTCCAGGCAGAGGTGACCGAGGGGCAGAACATTCGTCGCCGGGGCCAGGATCTGACCAGGGGCGACCTTGCCCTTGTGAAGGGCACGCAGGTGCGCCCGCACGAAATGGGTCTGCTGGCGTCCATGGGTGTGGCCCGGGTCGCCGTTCTGGCACGGCTGAAGGTCGCCATCCTCTCCACCGGCGACGAGCTGGTGGATCCCGGAACGCCCCTGGCCCCGGGGCAGATCTACAACAGCAATCGCTTCACCCTGATCGGCCTGCTCACCCAGGCCGGCTGCGAGGTGGCGCTGTGCGAGACGCTGCGGGACAAACGTGAGGCGACCCGGGAAACACTGCTCCGCGCGGCGGAGTCGTCGGATCTGATCATCACCAGCGGCGGTGTTTCCGTGGGTGAAGAGGACCACGTGCGTGCGGTGTTGGAGGAATCCGGCAGTCTGTCGCTCTGGCGCATGGCCATCAAACCCGGAAAGCCTGTGGCCTTTGGCGCCATCGGCGGCACACCGGTGCTGGGATTGCCCGGTAACCCGGGGTCTGTGCTGGTCACTTTTCTGGTGGTGGGCATGCCCTATATCCGAAAATGCCAGGGGCGGAACCATGAAGATCCCGCCGGAGAGCGGATACCGGCAGACTTTTCCGTAGCTTCGACGTCGCTGCGGAGGGAGTTTGTCAGGGCACGGAAAGAACCCCGGGGATCGGAGCTTGTGGTTACCGCCTTTCCCAACCAGAGTTCCGGTATCCTGAACTCTGCCTGCTGGGCAAATGGTTTGGCGGTGATTCCGGAGAACACCACGGTCAGCCCCGGCGACCTGCTAACCTATTATTCGTTTGCGGAATTGTTGAGCTAACCATGAGTGATAACACGATTACGGTGCGTTTCTTTGCCCGTCTGCGAGAAGAGCTGGATACGGAACAGCTGGTCATCGAGGCCAGGCCGGGGCTTACCGCCGGCGATGTGCTGGCGGACCTGGCAAGCCAGGGCGGGCCCTGGGGCCAGCTACAGGGAGACCAGCCAGTGATGATTGCGGTCAATCAGGCCATGGCGAAGCCCGGCTCTGCAGTGGAGGCCGGCGATGAGCTGGCATTCTTCCCCCCGGTAACCGGAGGTTGAGATGATTTCGATTCAGCCCGGAGATTTTGATGCTGCCGCCGAATATGCCGCGTTACGGGCCAGTGGTGCCGGGACCGGCGCCATTGCCACGTTTACCGGTCTGGTCCGGGACAGCGGCGATTTGCAGGGGGTCACGGGACTTTACCTGGAGCACTATCCGGGGATGACGCAGCAGGTGATTCAGGAGCTGGTTGATGAGGCCTCAAAACGCTGGGATGTGCGCAAGGCCCGGGTGATTCATCGGGTGGGGCGGCTGGCGCTGCAGGATCAGATTGTGTTTGTGGGGGTGTGCAGTGCCCATCGGGGAGATGCGTTTGCGGCCTGCGAGTTCATTATGGACGCCTTGAAGACCTCGGCACCGTTCTGGAAGAAGGAGATCACCTCAGGCGGTGAGCACTGGGTGGAACAGAAGGATTCGGATCTGGAGCGGTCTCAGGGCTGGGAGTGAATGGCAATAGAAAACCGCCCGTGAACCTGTGCTCAGGGGCGGTTTTTAGCGGCCTGGCTGCAATCAGAGATTGCTGTCCAGAAAGGCCGCCAGTTGGGATTTGGAGAGTGCGCCGACTTTGGTGGCGTCCACGTTGCCGTTCTTGAACAGCATCAGGGTCGGGATACCACGGATGTTGAACTTCGGCGGGGTCTGCTCGTTTTCGTCAATGTTAAGCTTGCAGACCTTCAGTTTGCCGTCGTATTCGTCGGCAATCTCTTCAAGCACCGGCGCGATCATCTTGCACGGGCCGCACCATTCCGCCCAGTAGTCCACCAGCACGGGGACGTCGGACTGCAGTACATCCTGCTCAAAAGACGCGTCAGTTACATTTACGATATTTCCGCTCATTACATTTTCCTGATTCATGCACGACTGCTAATCGCCGGTACGGGGTTTCGAAAAAGGATCCGGTACCGTCACAGGTGCTGTTGACTGTCGCTGAAGGCTGCCGTGGCTTGCAAGGCAACCCTTCACCCTCATCACGGTATGTCATACTTTACGCGATTGATCAGCCGGATGTGAAGCAGTAGATCCACCTCTATCAATCGATCCGGGGCTGACCCCGGTCAAATGCCGCGTCTGCCGGTTACTGACAGGCCTGAGGGATTTCGCTTATAGTACCCCGCAAGTTCATACCAAAAGGATTTCGACCACGTGACGGCCGCCTCCACCGCCGAAAACGCTGCCTCCTCGCCAGGGGTGCTTGCAGCCATCGACATGGGCTCGAACAGCTTCCACATGGTGGTTGCCCGACTCGTGCACGGGGAAATCCGGACCCTCGAGAAGATGGGGGAAAAAGTCCAGCTAGGCGCAGGTCTGGATCAGTACAACCGGCTGACTGAAGAGACCCAGGAGCGCGCCCTGAGCTGCCTGGGCCGGTTTGCTCAGCGCCTTCAGGGGATGCCACCGGAGGCTGTACAGATTGTCGGCACCAACGCCCTCAGAGTGGCTCGTAACGCCCATCAGTTCATGGCCCGCGCGGAGGAGGTTCTCGGCTATCCGGTGGAGATCATTGCCGGGCGCGAGGAAGCGCGCCTGATTTATCTGGGCGTCTCCCATACCCTTTCTGACGATATCGGGCGCCGGCTGGTGATCGATATCGGTGGCGGCAGTACCGAGTTCATTATCGGCCAGCGTTTTGAGCCCCAGGAGCTGGAAAGCCTGCACATGGGCTGTGTTTCCTTCCGGAACCGGTACTTCCCGGACGGAAAGCTTACCCGGCGGCAGATGGACAAGGCAGTGACCCACGCCGAACAGGAACTGCTGAATATCCGCCAGCATTACCGCTCCGTGGGGTGGCAGAGTGCCGTCGGTTCATCCGGCTCGATCAAAGCGATTGCCAGTGTCTTGTCATCCCTGAAGATTACCGATGGCACCATTACCCTCCCCGCCATGCAGGAGCTGCGCAAGCGCCTGGTGGGTATGGGTAAAACGGAAAAGCTGGCTGATCTGGGTGTGCGCTCGGACCGTCAGAGTATTTTCCCTGCCGGCTTTGCCATTCTGATGGGAGCGTTCCAGTCCCTCGGTATCACTGAAATGTCGTTTGCCGACGGCGCCCTTCGGGAAGGCCTGCTCTACGACATCGTCGGGCGGATCCGGCACGAGGATGTGCGGGAGCGGACAATTTCCGCCCTGCAGGAGCGTTATCATGTTGATCCGGAGCACGGTGCGGCAGTCGAAGCGACCGCCGTTGCAGCCTGGGAACAGGTGGCGGATGCCTGGGGGCTGCATACCGCGGTCGACGAAGAAGTGCTGCGCTGGGCCTGCCGTCTGCATGAAATCGGCCTGACCATTTCCCACAGCCAGTATCATAAACACGGAGCCTACCTGCTGCGGTACTCGGACCTTCCCGGCTTCAGCCAGCAATTCCAGCGGGACCTCGCCACGCTGGTTCGCGGGCACCGGCGCAAGTTCTCCCCGGCCATCTTCGAGGGGCTGGACCCGGATGATACCATCCGGCTTCGCTATCTCTGCGTCCTGGTGCGTCTGGCCGTCCTGCTTCAGCACCCCCGCAACATGGAGCCACCGCCGGAGTTCACCCTGAATGCCCGCAAGGACAAGCTGGTACTGACGTTTCCATCCGGCTGGCTGGATGATCGGCCGCTGACCCTGGCCGATCTCGATAACGAACGTGATTACCTCGCCAGACAGGATTTCACCCTGGAGTTGAACGGAGGCTGAGGGCAGTCAATCCGCCAGCTCCGCCTCCAGCGATTCCACAGCTTCACTGACTTCCAGCCACTGCGCCTCAACCTCTTCGAGGCGGCTTTTTGAAATGGCCTGCTCGCCGAGCAACTCTTTCATCCGGACCTTATGGCTTTCTTCATACAGCCCCGGGTCCGCGAGCTCTTCCTCCAGCACCGACAGTCTCCGGTGCAACTGCTCCATTTCCTTTTCCAGGGAGGTCTGCTGCTTGCGATAGGGGCTGAGCTTTTGCCGGAGGGCTGCCTCCGCGCGCTTGCGGGCCTTTCGGTCATCGGCGCTTTCGCCGGTTCCAACCGCGGGTTCCACCGGGTCTTGCTGGCCAGTCTGCAATCGCTTTGGTGCTTCGGTTTCGTCCTTGCGACGGTCTGCCAGCCAGCGCTCGTAGTCTTCAAGGTCACCCTGATACTCAACAACCCGGCCATCGTTCACCAGCCAGAATTCGTCCACGGTGTTTCTCAGCAAGTGCCGGTCGTGGGAAACCACCACAATGGCACCCTCAAAGTTTTGCAGGGCCATGGTCAGGGCCTGGCGCATTTCCAGATCCAGGTGGTTGGTCGGCTCGTCCAGAAGGAGCAGGTTCGGTTTCTGCCAGGCGATCACCGCCAGTGCCACCCTGGCCTTTTCGCCACCGGAGAACGAACGGACAGGGCTCAGGGCCTCATCACCATGAAAATCAAAGCCGCCGAGGAAGTTCCGGATACCCTGTTCCGAGGCCTTTGGTGCCAGCCGCTGCAGATGCAGGAACGGGCTGGCATCCAGGTCCAGGGATTCCAGCTGATGCTGGGCAAAATAGCCAATGGCCAGATGCTCGCCACAGGTACGTTCTCCGGACAACAGGGTGCCTTCGCCCCTCAGCGTATCCATCAGGGTGGATTTACCCGCACCGTTGGGGCCCAGCAGACCAATCCGGCTGCCGGGTAACAGGGTCAGGTTAATACCGTCGAGGATTGTGGTATTGCCGTGTCCGGCCCTGCCATTGCGTATCGACAACAGGGGGTTGGAGACCTTTTCAGCCACCGGAAATTCAAAGCTGAAGGGCGAATCAATATGGGCCGGTGCAATGCGCTCCATACGTTCCAGGGCCTTCACCCGGCTCTGGGCCTGACGGGCCTTGGTAGCCTGCGCCTTGAAGCGGTCGATGAAGCGCTGAATCTCGGCAATCCTGGCCTGCTGGCGCTCGAACCCAGCCTGCTGCTGGGCCAGACGTTCGCTGCGCTGGCCTTCAAAGGCAGAGTAATTACCCGTATAAAGCTCCAGCTTCCGGCGGTCGAAATGCACCACATGGGTGGCGACCCGATCCATGAAATCACGGTCGTGGGAAATGAACAGCAAGGTACCCTGATACCGGCGCAGCCAGTTTTCCAGCCACAGACAGGCATCCAGATCCAGATGGTTGGTGGGTTCATCGAGCAGCAGCAGGTCTGACGGTCGCATCAGGGCCTGGGCCAGGTTCAGGCGGATCCGCCAGCCACCGGAAAACGCCGATACCGGCCGGTCCGCGTCCTCGTCCGAGAAACCCAGCCCCCTTATCAGCGCCTCGGCGCGACGGGCCGCGGACCAGGCCTCGTGCACGTCCAGCTCACCGTGTATGCGGGCAATGGCATGGTCATCACCGGCGGCTTCAGCCTGAGCCAGCTCCCGCTCCAGGCGGCGCAGATCGAGATCGCCATCAAGAACAAAATCCCGGGCGCTGCGCCCTGAGGCTTCGACTTCCTGGGCCATGTGGGCAATGCGGCAGCCCCCGGGCAGCGAAACCGCGCCCTGTTCCGGTGACAACTGGCCCAGCAACAGCTGGAAAAGGCTGGATTTGCCGGCACCGTTGGCGCCGACGATGGCCACTCGCTGGCCGGGCTGGACCGTGAGGCTGACGGATTCTAGCAACCAGACGCCGCCCCGTTGTAAACTGAGATCGGTTATCGTTAACATGTTTTCATTTTATCAACGTAAAGTGTTCAGGGAAGGCACAGCGCCTATGTCGCTCCGCTCGGCAACCATCCCGGATTTATCGACACCGCCGTTGGAATTGCCGGCAGATCTGGAACCGGAGAATCCACTCTGGTGTTTTGCACTGGCGTTCTGGAAGCTTCCGGACGTTCAGGACAGCTGCCTGGCGCTTCAGAACCAGGGCTGGAGCGTGACGCGGATTCTGACTGCAGCCTGGCTCGCACTGTCTGACAGGGCCTTCGCCGGGGTCGAGGACGCTACGGTAACAGAGTGGCGCGACCGTGTAACCGGTGCGCTGCGTAGCGCGAGAAAATCCCTGCCGGGCATGGCCGGCAGGTATCACCAGCTTCGCACCGGCATCGCCGGCCTGGAACTCGAAGCCGAACAGATAGAGCTGGCCCTGGCCTGGCGGACGCTAATGACCAACAACCCGGAACAATCTGACATGCAAGGACTCGATACGCTGATCAGAACCAACCTTGCCGCGGCTGCACCGGCATCGCGAATCGATGACCGTGCCGGGCCCCTGCTGAATGCACTGGGCACAGCCCTGGCCAACTTCCCAAAGGGAGACCACCAGCCATGATAATGAAATGGCTCATAAGGCTCTCGTTTCCCGCCCTCGGGTTACTGTTGTTGCTGATTATCTTCGGACTCAACGATCCGGAGCAGGTATCCGAACCGGTTGCAGACGAGGAACAGCCGGAAATCCCGGCCTTTGAAGGCCTGGTACCGTCCCCGATTCCAACCGAGGGTCCGGAAATTGTGTTCAAATGGAAGGACACGGACGGCAGTTGGCATTATGCAGACCAGCCCCCGAAACAGGGGCCCTGGTACACGCTGGCCATCGAGCGGCGGGACAAGGCTTCGCCACTCAACCGCACTCCGGAATCGGAGCCCGACTGGCAGTCCCCCTACACCGCGCCATTTTCTCTGGGCCCTTCAGCAGCCGACAACAACGACAGTTGATCTGACCCGTCCGGATTCTTAACACATGTTCAGTGGCATCTCGCGCCGGAACCCGTTACCTTCTCCGTTCTGACAAACACAACACGGGGCTCAGCCCCATGCACAGACGTTATAAAGGATGAAGCAATGAAAAAGACGCTCCTCGCACTGGCAGTGACCGGCCTCGTCGCTGGCTGCTCAACACCACCCGAGGCTCCGGAACAACCCAAACTGGAGTCAACCGACCAGAAGGTCAGCTATGGCATGGGTCTGGTTCTCGGTGAGCGCATGAGCAACGATCTGCCGAATCTGCAGATGGACCAGTTCCTTCAGGGCATTCAGCATGGCCAGGCCGGCGATGAAGAAGCCAGGCGCATGAGCCGTGAGGAAATCCAGCAGGCCCTGATGGCCTATCAGCAGCAGCTTCAGGAAGAGCAGACCAAGCAGACGGAAGAGCTGGCCAGCAAGAATCTTGAGGCTGGCAAGGCTTTCCTGGCGGAGAATGCCGAACGCGACGGTGTAAAGACCACTGAATCCGGCCTGCAATACGAAGTGCTGGAGAAAGGCGACGGCGAAAAGCCTGCGGAAACCGATACCGTCCAGGTACACTACACTGGCGAACTCCTGTCCGGCGAAGTCTTTGACAGCTCCCGCGAGCGTGGCGAGCCGGTAACCTTTGCCCTGAACCAGGTTATCCCGGGCTGGACCGAAGGTCTGCAGCTGATGAGCGAGGGCGCCCGCTACAAGCTCTATATTCCATCTGACCTGGCCTACGGCCCGGGCGGCAACCGTGCCATCGGCCCGAACGAGACCCTGGTATTCGATGTCGAGCTTCTGGACGTCAATCCGGAATCCGGAGAGTAAAGTACCGATCAGATCAGGCCGCAGTTTGTGAAATTGCGGCCATAAAAAAGCCCCGGTCGGCAACACCGAACCGGGGCTTTTTTTATATCAGACATTTCTCAGGCAGGCGCTACTTTACCCGCATGGGCATTGTGAAGGTGCTCAATCAGGAAATCTTCCATCTCGAACCGGGTCTCGAGGGTTTCGCCGAGCTTCGACAGTTCGCCAAACAGCGCTTTCACGTCCTCCTCAGACAGCTCCCTGTCGTCCAGGCGGTCATTGAAGTTAAGGGCGACCTCTGTCGTCTGCTCAATCCGGGGATAAACCTTCGCAGCCAGTTCCAGGCCACCATCGTTAAATTCACGGGCCTCGCTGACCAGTTGCTCATAGATTTCGAAATGGCCCGTGGAGACATAATCCACAAGCACTTCGCACAGGCGCACGAATTTCTCTCTCAGCGCTTCTGTCTGTGAAAAGTCGCTCTCTCCGGACAGATCACAGTAATGAACCAGCAGCTCCTGACGTTCCTTGAGCCAGCGATCAATCAGTTCGCTGACGCCACCCCAACGCTCCCTGGCATTTCGGCAATTTTCCAACATGACGCCTGTTCTCCGCTTGGTATTCCGGCACTTCTGTTTCGGTTTTGATGTTTCTCAGGTTTCGGTCAAGTTACCCCATGCCAGCGGTCCCCCGCAACCGTTTCAGCTCCGAATCCACTCCCCGGACTTTCGCCGGCGAAACACCAGAATCAGCCCGATAATCACCAGCAGTGAAAAGAACACCGCTGTCCAGCCGGGAATACTCAGCCCCAGGAACCGCCACACTACCTGGGCGCAATCCCCGGTGCCTCTCAGGGCGGTGGAGAGCACCTCAAACCAGGGCAGCACCTCCAGCATATAGTCGACCGAAGGGCCACAGGCGGGCACCTGATCCGCCGGCAGGCTCTGCAGCCACAACTGCCGGCTGGCCACGCCAAGCCCGGCACCGGCGGTCAGTACCAGCAGGAAGCCATAAATACGAACCCCGAATCCGGTAGGCCCCTGCAGCAGGGCCAGAAAGCTGACCAGGCCAGCCCCCATGAATCCGAAACGCTGCAGCCAGCATAGCGGGCAGGGCTCGAGCCCCATCACATGTTCCATATAAAACGCGACGCCCAGAAGTGCGGCACACACAAGGAAAATAAGCCCGAAAACCCATCTGCTGGTCAAAAGAACACCTCGATTCGTGAATTGAAACTGCAACCTCGCACCGGGCCTGCTATTCTCGGTGCTACCGGCGATATCGCCTCCGACTCGTCACTAAACCCTAAACCACGATCAACTTCAAGCCTATGACACACCAGCCAAAACCTGTTCTCACTATGATCTTCCTGCTGCTTTCACTGGTCTCCCTGCCGGCGGTTTCCCAGGATGAGGAAACCTCAGAAGAGGAGGTAGTGCAGGAAGACAGTGGCTTCACCGACTACATCAGCATGGATCCGGCGTTTGTCACCCACGTGGGCGCTGCAGACAACAAGCCGACCTATCTGAAGGCAGCGGTCAGTCTCCGGGCCCGGAGCGCGAGCACCCGGCCGGCTCTGGAGGCTCACATGCCGCGATTGCGACATGAGCTGGTGATGCTTTTTGGCGAGCAAACGGATATCGAACGCCTGACTTCCATGGAAGGTCAGCAGGCGCTCCGTGAGGAAGCAAAACAACGGATAAATGCCGTACTGGAAGAGCAACAGACCGGCGAAAGCATCGCCGGCGTACTGTTTACGGAATTCGTCGTGCAGAAATAGTGCGAGACGCGGCCAGAGGCGAGGACTCAGGCGATTTGTGAAAACAGGTCGTCGCCTTTGTCCCGGTTTTCACAGGCAACCAGATCGGCATCATCCCATCCGGCCTCCCAGGCCGCGATGACGACATCGCCCCGGTAGGGGCAGCGTGTCTTGTCCATATTCATCGTGGCCGCCATGTAACCCTGGCGGTAAGCCTTGTTCAGAGCTTCCACATCCCAGCCAAGTTTGATATCCCTTGCCATGCCGACTCCTCCGATCCTGATGTTACAAAAATTAACAGGCTGACCGGAGGGTGACAAATCTTTGTTCAGTTTCTGTGCGTCAGGTCCGCAGACAAATGAGAAGGCGGACCTGGCCACCGGTTCAGGAGCGCAGGTAGTGCTCCAGAAACTCGCCAAACGCCAGGGTATCGGCCCGCTCCATTTGCTGCTGGTCCGACAGGGAGTCCGCGGTCATGGTTTCAAAGGCTTTGCGTACGTCGGCATCCAGGCCTTCCTGCCTCAGGGTTTGCTGATGCTGGCGCGCCATTTCCATACCCCACTCCCGGTGCCCCAGGCCAGACGAACGCATGGCGTCAAGCACCCGGGCCGAGGGCGCGGCCCCCTCGCCAGACATCACCTCTCGCTGGGCGGCCAGGGCCTTGCGGTAGGTATCGCCCCCTTGCCAGCCATCCAGTAGCTCCGCCAGGGGTTCCAGTTGCTCAAGCAGACCAGTCGCGGCCTCTGGTACCGGCGTGCGCTGCCCTCCACGGCAAAGGGTCAGTTCCCGATAGCGTCCACGGGCCACCACATCCTTGTAGTTATCGTCCAGCCGCTCGCACTCGGCGTCGCCAATACGGGGAGAGGCTGACAGCAGGCAATCCAAAAGAAACAGATCCAGGAAATCGATCTGGGCTTCGTTCACGCCGACCGGAGAGAACGGATCCAGATCCAGGCAACGCACCTCAATATATTCCACACCCCGGGCTTCAAGGGCCTGAATGGGTTTTTCTTCCCGTTCTGTGGTTCGCTTGGGCCGCACGGCACTGTAATACTCGTTTTCAATCTGCAGGACACTGGTGTTGATCTGAATGAATTGGTCGCCCCGGCGGGTACCGATCTCCTCGTAAGCCGGCCAGGCAGTATGGATGGCCCGGTCCAGGGTCCCGGTGTAGGTGCTGAGCTCATTGAAACAGATGTTCAGGGAAGCCTGGGCATTGTTGTGGTAACCCAGATCACCCATACGCAGGGAAGTGGCGTATTCGCCGTACCAGGTGCGCTCATCAAACCGACTCAGATCATGGCTGACATCGGCAACAAAGCTCGCATCCAGTGCCGGAGAAGCACCAAACAGCAGCATCAGCAGCCAGCTCCGGCGCCGGAAATTCCGGATCAGCCAGAAATACTGGTCCGATTTGAAGTCCTTCAGGCTTTGCTGATCACCCAGAGCCTCCTGCCATTTCCGCCAGAAACTGTCCGGCAATGACAGGTTGTAGTGAGCGCCGGCGATGCTCTGCATCATCCGGCCATAGCGAACCGCCAGCCCCTGGCGGTAAACGTGCTTGAGACGGCCAATGTTGGAGCTGCCGTATTCTGCAATGGGAATACTCGGATCTCCATCCAGCTCACAGGGCATGCTGGCTGCCCAGAACACTTCGTCGCCGAGATTCTCCTGAACAAACGTATGAGTATCCCTCAGGGAGTTGAGCATCCCGCCAGTGCTGTCAAACACAGGCGTGATCAGCTCCAGCAGGGCTTCGGAATAATCGGTGGTAATTCGCGGATGGGTCAGCGCTGAACCCAGGGCTTCCGGATGCGGCGTCTGGGCGATGAACCCGTTGCGGTCCACCCGCAGCCCTTCTTTCTCGACACCCTTGAGGAAACCGTGCCAGTCGCTGGCTGCGAACTGGCGAAATACGGAATGGCGGGATTCAGCCATGGTCGACTCCTGCTGCGACCGGTCCCTCCTCGTGAGCGGGACCGACCGGTGAAAAGATTAAAAGCCTGTTAACGGCTGTCCTTGCGGGCCGAAGCCAGTGCCTGGGCAAGTGCGCCCGCCATGGCACCCTGCCGGGATTTCTCGCCGGAGCCAGAGCTACGGCTGTTTCGATGACCGGCTTTCTGGCTGGCACCGGCGCGGTTTCCACCCGTCGGTTTGCCCTCATTTTTCTCGCCAGGCTGATCGTCCATGCGCATGGTCAGGGCGATCCGTTTGCGCGGGATGTCCACCTCCAGCACCTTCACCTTAACGATATCCCCGGCTTTGACCACTTCCCGCGGGTCCTTGACAAACGTGTGGGACAGCGCCGAAATATGCACCAGCCCATCCTGATGGACGCCGATGTCCACAAAGGCGCCGAAGTTGGTCACGTTGGTGACGGAACCCTCCAGTACCATGCCCGGCTTCAGGTCATTGAGGGTTTCAACGCCCTCCTCGAAGCTGGCAAAACGGAATTCCGGGCGCGGATCCCTGCCCGGCTTCTCCAGCTCGGAGATGATGTCCTTGATGGTGGGCAATCCGAACCGTTCAGTTACGTAATCCTGGGGGTTCAGACCACGTAAAAATGCAGAATCCCCGACAATATCGTCGACCTTGCGGTTGTTGCGCGCGGCGATAGCCTCCACCACCCCATAGGCTTCCGGGTGAACAGAAGACCGGTCCAGCGGATTCTCGCCACCGGCGATCCGCAGAAAGCCCGCCGCCTGCTCAAACGTCCGGTCCCCGAGCCGGGTGACCTTCAGCAGTTGCTTGCGGTTACGGAACATGCCGTTCTGGTTGCGGAATTCAATGATGTTCTGGGCGATGGTCTGATTCAGACCAGACACCCGTGCCAGCAGAGGCGCCGAAGCGGTGTTCAGATCCACGCCCACGCCGTTTACACAGTCTTCCACCACCGCATCCAGGCTGCGGGATAACTGCACCTGGGACACATCGTGCTGGTACTGCCCCACCCCGATGGATTTCGGCTCGATCTTCACCAGTTCCGCCAGCGGATCCTGCAGGCGGCGGGCAATGGACACGGCACCACGAATGGTCACATCCAGATCCGGCAGCTCTTTGGAGGCAAATTCGGAGGCCGAATATATGGAAGCACCGGATTCGCTAACCACGATTCGGGCCAGTTTGAGTTCCGGATAACGTTTGCTCAGGTCGCCCACCAGCTTCTCGGTTTCCCGGGACGCAGTACCGTTGCCGATAGCCACCAGCTCGATCTTATACTCCCGACACCAGGCCGCCAGCTGCTCGATGGAGCGGTCCCACTGGTTCTTGGGTGCGTGGGGGTATATGGCTCCGTGGCCCACCACCTGCCCGGTACCGTCGATAACGGCCACCTTCACACCGGTACGCAGCCCCGGGTCCAGCCCTAGTGTCGGGCGCGGGCCGGCCGGGGCTAGCAGCAGAAGATCTTTGAGGTTGGCGGCGAAAACATTAATGGCTTCGGTCTCGGCGGCTTCACGCACCTGGGCCATGAGATCGGTTTCAATCTGGGTTGAGAGCTTGACCCGCCAGGTCCAGCGCACCACTTCCGACAGCCACTTGTCAGCGGCACGGTCGTTATCCCGGATGTTCCAGCGGGCAGCAATCCGCTGCTCCGCCGGATGGGGCGTGCGGCGATCAGCATCAGCATCGCCAACCACGATACTGTAGGCCAGGATGCCTTCGTTGCGGCCACGCAGGATGGCCAGAGCACGGTGGGACGGCACCTTTTTCAACGGCTCGACATGATCAAAATAGTCCCGGAACTTGGCCCCTTCGTTTTCCTTGCCTTCCACCACGGTCACTTTCAACTGGCCTTCCTGCCAGATCAAATCCCGCAGGCTGCCCAGCAACTCGGCGTCCTCGGCAAAGCGCTCCATCAGAATGTAACGGGCTCCATCCAGGGCGGCCTTGGTGTCTTCCACACCTGCCTCTTTGTTCAGGTAGGACTGCGCGGTAATTTCCGGATCCTGTGTCGGGTCGTCATACAAGGCATCCGCCAGGGCCTCCAGGCCGGCTTCCCGGGCAATCTGGGCCTTGGTCCGGCGCTTGGGCTTATACGGCAGGTAGAGATCTTCCAGGCGGTTCTTGGCATCCGCCTCGTTAATGCTGGCCTTGAGCTCATCGGTCAGTTTGCCCTGCTCCTCAATACTCTTGAGGATGGTGGCGCGACGGTCTTCCAGTTCCCGCAGATAGCGCAGACGCTCCTCCAGGTTCCTCAGCTGGCTGTCGTCCAGCGAACCGGTCACCTCTTTCCGGTAACGTGCGATAAACGGAACGGTGGAACCCTCGTCGAGCAGGGCGACGGTGGCATTAACCTGTTGCTCGCGGACACCGAGCTCGTCGGCGATGCGCCTGGAGATACTGTTCATGCAACCTCTGTCTCATGCTTTGCCAATAAAGCAGCAAAGGTACAGCGGCTTACTGTTGCAGGCAAGCGGCTTGGCCACGCTTGTTCAGGAATTGCACAAGATCGGCCCAGGGCATGGGGCGGGCGTAATAGTAACCCTGGATTTCATCGCAATGCTGCTGACGCAGGAACTCCAGTTGCCCTTCGGTTTCCACGCCTTCGGCGACCACGCTGATCTGCAGACTGTGGGCCAGGCTGATAATGGCCCGGATGATGTGCTCCGCGTCGGCCGAGTGGCCGAGCTCCTGCACGAAGGACTTGTCGATCTTGACCAGGGAAATGGGCAGATGCTGCAGATTGCTCAGGGAGGAGAAACCGGTCCCGAAGTCATCAAGGGCAAAGCTGATACCCAGTTGGTTCAGCTCTCGCAGGCAACGCTGGGCATACTCGGGGTCGTGCATCATGGCACTTTCCGTAAGCTCCAGCTCCAGCAGACTGGTATCCACATTGGCGTTGAAAATAATCCGGAAAATGGTTTCGGTCATCTTGCGATCGTGGAACTGCCGGAACGACAGGTTGACGGCGAACACCAGCCCCGGAAATCCGAGCTCGGCAGACTCCTGCAGGCGTTTACAGGCCTGTTCGATAACCCAGTACCCGATCGGCACGATCAGGCCGCTGCGCTCGGCGACCGGAATGAATTCGTCCGGCCCCACCAGCCCCCGCTCCGGGTGGTTCCAGCGCAACAGGCACTCGACACCACGAACTTCTTCAGTGGCCAGATCAATCCGGGGCTGATAGTAAAGCTCCAGTTCCTTGCCCCTCAGGGCATTGCGCAGGTCGGCCTCGAGCCGAAGCTGATAGCCGGCAGAGATATGCAACTGCCGGTCGTAGAAGCGATAACTGGTGCCAGGATCCCGCTTGGCCTCGAACATGGCCCGGTTGGCCCGGCGCAACAGATTTTCGGCACTGTCACCGGCTTCCGGGTAAGTGGCAACGCCGAGGCTGACGCTGACCACCACATTCTGGCCGTCGATCGCGACCGGCTCATCCAACGCATTGACCACCTTGCGGATGATCTGGGTGATGTCGAGGGAGTCTTCGACCTTCTCGATGATGATGGCCAGCTCATCGCCGCCAATGCGCATCAGGGAATCCACCCGCCTCAGGGAGTGCCGGAGACGCTCCGCCAGTTTCATCATCAACTGATCGCTTTTCTGGTAACCGAAGGATTCATTGATACTGCGGAAATCGTCGACATTGAGGTGCAGAAGTGCCAGCCGGTGGCTGGCCCGCTCAGCCCGCAGCAGCGCCTGCTGGAGACGATCAAAGAACAGATCCCGGTTTATAAAACCGGTGGCGACCTCCCGCCCCAGCTGGCCGTAGGCCGACTCGGACAACTGTTCCCGGTACCAGAGGCACTTCACAGCCCGGCGGAAATTCCATTGGTCGAGATTCTGGCGGCAGAGATAATCGGCGGCGCCGGCGGCGAGCAGTTCGGGAGCCCGCAGTTCCGGCAACTCCGCACTGAGGGCAAGGACAGGCTTCTCATTGCTGCCAACCGCCAGGTATTGAAGAAAGGAGGCCTCAGAACCGCCATGGAAAATACAGTCCCAGACAATGACATCGAAACTGGCGTTGCGGATCAGGTCGTCACAATCCACCAGATCCGGGCACCAGGTAGCGTCCGCACTGATTTCGACGTCACCCGCCAGAAGATCATTCAGCCAGAGAAAATCAGCATAATCCGGTGTCAGAACCAGGAGGCGTAACTGTCCGGGCCTCATGGTTTCCAGTGGCAGAGTCATTAAGCAGAATCCATTTATGCGTGAACAACCGAGTCCGTTTTATCAATCATAGCCGATAGATCGTCAAGGTACAGGAACGCTGATTGGTGTAGAATAGCCTCACGCCTGTTTCCCCCATTTCGTTCCATTCTGGCAACTTATTTGTGAACAAACTCAACCCGAGACAAAGCGAGGCAGTCCGCTATTCAGACGGTCCCCTGCTGGTACTTGCTGGTGCCGGCAGCGGCAAAACCAGCGTGATTACCCGCAAGATTGCCTACCTGATCGAGCACCTCGGTATTCCGGGGCGCCATATTGCCGCAGTGACCTTCACCAACAAGGCCGCCCGGGAAATGAAGGAGCGGGTTGGCCGGATCGTTGACCGAAAGCTGACCCGGGGACTGATTGTATCCACTTTTCATAACCTTGGCCTCAATATGATCCGGGAAGAGCACGCTCATCTGGGCTACCACCCGGGCTTTTCGATTTTCGACGCCGAGGATGCCAAGGCCCTGTTACAGGATCTGATGCTCCGGGAGGCCAGTGCCGAGGCCGGGGACGAACTCAGCGATGTCCAGATGACCATCTCGTCCTGGAAAAACGCCATGCGCGGGCCGGCCGAGGCCCTGAGCAAGGCGGCGGATGAGCGGGAACAGCGCATCGCCATCATTTACAACAAGTACAACGAATACCTCAAGGCTTACAACGCCGTGGATTTCGATGACCTGATCCTGCTGCCGGTGATGCTGTTTCGCTCGCACCCGGACGTGCTCGCGAAATGGCGCCGGAAAATCCGCTACATGCTGGTGGACGAGTACCAGGACACCAACGTGTGCCAGTACGAACTGGTCAAGCTTCTGGTGGCCGAACGGGCCGCATTCACCGTGGTCGGGGATGATGACCAGTCAATCTACGCCTGGCGCGGTGCCCGACCGGAGAATCTGGAGCAGCTCAAGGAAGACTTTCCCAGCCTGAAGATTGTCAAGCTGGAGCAGAATTACCGCTCCACAGCCCGGATCCTGCGCAGCGCAAACATGGTGATTGCCAACAACCCCCATGTGTTTGAAAAGGCGCTCTGGAGTGACCACACCATTGGCGAGGAGATCCGGGTTGTCCGGTGCCGCAACGAGGACGCGGAAACCGAGCGGGTTGCCACCGAGATCCTCGACCAGAAGCTGAAAAAAGGCCTGGATTTCCGGGACTTTGCCGTGCTTTACCGGGGTAATCACCAGGCCCGCCTGCTGGAGATGAAGCTCCAGGGCTACCAGATTCCCTACCGCATCTCCGGTGGCCAGTCGTTCTTCTCCAAGAACGAGATCAAGGATGCAATGTCGTACCTGCGCCTGCTGATCAATCCCGATGACGACGCCGCTTTCCTGCGGGTCGTGAACGTACCCCGCCGGGAGATCGGGCCCCGTACCCTTGAACAACTGAGCCACTATTCCCGCTCCCGGAACGTCAGCCTGTTCAAGGCCCTGGGCGACATGGGAGCGGAAACCCATGTGACCGAGAAGGGCCTGGATCGCCTGCGACGTTTTGCCCACTGGGTAGATGCCACTTGCGAGCGCTTGCACAGCGAAAATCCGGTCCCCGTGATCAAGCAGCTTTTTACCGACATCGAATATGAAGAATGGCTGCACCAGCACTCCGGCACCCCGAAACAGGCCGAGCGCAGGATGGAGAACATCTGGTATCTGGTGGAGTCCATTCAGCGCATGCTGGATGATGGCAAGGGCACCGCTGACGAACTGGGTATTGAGGATGCCATCACCAGGCTGATCCTCCGGGACATGATGGAGCAGCGTGAGGAAGAGGACGACAGTGACAAGGTTCAGTTGCTGACTCTCCACGCCTCCAAGGGCCTGGAGTTTCCCCATGTATTTATTATGGGCCTGGAGGAGGAGATTCTTCCCCACCGGAGCAGCATTGAAGAAGGCAACATCGAGGAAGAACGGCGACTGATGTACGTGGGCATCACCCGGGCCCGTGAAACGCTGACCCTGACCTACGCGGCGGCCCGGAAACAGTACGGCGAAAAGCTGGAAACCATCCCCAGCCGGTTCCTGGATGAACTGCCTGAAGAAGACCTGAAGTGGGAAGGCCTGGGCGATCTTGATGTGGAAGCCAACCAGAAAAAAGGCAAGGCAACCCTCAGTGCCCTGCTGGGAGACCTTGGCCTTTAGCTGCGCCAGGAAGGCAAAAAGCCCCGCAAGGGGGCTTTAAAGGTAACAGGCAGAATTTCCCCGGTTACTGGCTTTGCTCAACAATATACTCAACGGCCGCCTGAATTTCCTCGTCGGGGCAGTTTGCGCAGCCACCTTTTGCAGGCATGGCATTGAAGCCGTTGATCGCGTGGCTGACCAGGGTTTCCAGTCCCTTGTCGATCCGGGGAGCCCAGGCATCGGTATTACCCTTGACCGGGGCGCCGGCAGCACCGGTGGTATGACAGGCCATGCACACGGCATCGTACACTTCGCTGCCCGAGCGAGGACCGGAGCTGGCTGTCTCGGTCGGAGCAGCTGCGCTACCACACGCTTCACCCTGCAGACATACTTCGCCAACGGGCTGAATACGTGCACGAATTTCATCTTCAACACTTGCCATTACGGCGCCGGCTGTCAGGCCAAGAACGACCAGTACAGCAACCAGGACTCTCTTCATCTTCACAATGCACCTCGCATTTGAGCGTTATAATCTTCGGTCGCCGCATTATAGCGACTGAAACCAGGCAAAAAAACCAAACAGCAAAATCATTAATTGATTTCAACCATTTTAATTGCGATTTCGTAAGTCGGAGGGTGTTTTACGGACAATCCGGTTACCATGGTGTTCGCCGATGTTTAACCTTTCAGGACCTGTTTCCATGACCACTAAGGAACCAACTTCGCCCCACCCGCTGCGCAAACCGCTGCTGATTACTGAATTTACAGCACTGGCCGTTTTGCTGGCTTCCATGGGGTGGTTCTCCAGCCAGACCGGCGGCGGCCAGACCATCAGTGCGGCCTGGCTGCTGATCCCCGCTCTGGCAAGCCTGGGCGTCTTCCTGAGTTTCATCGGGCTGATGTACCTGCGCTGGGTGGCATCCGCCGACAGCGCCAACCGGTTTCGCCACAAGGTCATTTTCTTGCTTCTGGCGGTTACCCTTATCGGCGTCTGGATCTATGGCATAGCGAATACCTGGTTCAGCCTGAACGCCAGCTAGGAGAATTATTGCTCATGACGCCCTTTCGTGCCTCATTTGCCTCACATCCGTTCATTCTGGCTTTTGTGCTGGCCCCCGGCGCCGTCCAGGCAGAACCCACACTGGAAAATCCGATCGATTCTCCCGAGCAATGTGCATTGATCGAAGACGGCATCCAGAGGCTTGCGTGCTTCGACAGCATTTTCGAGCCGGAGAAACAGCAGGCACAGGCTACCGAGGCACAGAAAGAAGAAGTCCGCAGACGCGTTGACAATCTTGCTCCGGATGACGAGGCGCTGAAGCAAGTAGGCGGCAACGCCCTGGAAGACGATTCGGACACCGGCGTAATGTCTGCGCTCGTGGATCGATATGTCGCTGCCGAAAAAGCGATATTTTCATTTTCCGGCAGTTTTGTCGGGCACCGGCCCACTTATATCCTGCCGGTGACCTGGGTGGAGAAGCCGAACTCGACACCATCCAGCCCACGACTGGGTTCCGTCGGCTACGATTACGAGCTGGCGCGGGAAGAAGCAAAGTATCAGATCAGTTTCAAAGTTCCCCTGCTGACGGGACTTCTGGATAATCGCACCACAATGTGGTTTGGCTACACCCAGCAGTCCTACTGGCAGGTCTATAACCAGGACGATTCTGCGCCTTTCCGGGAAACCAACTACGAGCCGGAGATCTTTGTGCGTTATCAGGCCGATTGGGACATCGGCCCTGGCAGGTTAAATGGAGTGACACTCGGCTTCAATCACCAGTCAAACGGGCAGTCTGAGCCGCGGTCACGGAGCTGGAACCGGATTATGGCCAATGCAGCCTACAGCTATGGTCGCTGGCTTTTCATGGTGCAGCCCTGGTATCGGATTCCGGAGAACAGCAACGATGATAATGCGGACATTGAGCGGTATCTGGGCCATGCCAACTATCAGGCGGTTTACAAGCTGACGGCGGATCGTACGTTTTCACTGCGGCTGATGAATAATCTTCGGTCGGATGACAACAAGACGTCGGTGGAGTTTGGGTACAGTTTTCCGATGGGGGATACGGTTAAGGGGTTTTTCCAGTACTACAACGGGTATGGGGAGAGTCTGATTGACTATAACCACCGGATTCAGAGGTTTGGTATCGGGATTATGCTGAACGACTGGCTCTAACCGCGCTCTGATAATTCGGTACAAGACCGCTCGTCGCGGCTCCCTCTCCTGAAACACGCTCCTTGCGGCACATCCCTGTGGCGCTTGGGCTCCGCCATCCATGGCTCCGCACAGTTTCAGGAGAGGGAGCCGCGCCGATCGGCCCCGTGCCGTCAGGCTAGCCCTTTTCATTCAGCCTTCGCATTTCAGCCAGTAATTCCTCTGTTTTTTCTTCCATCAGCGGGATATTCGCCCTCGATTCCACGTTCAGGCGCACAACCGGTTCGGTGTTGGACATCCGGAGGTTGAAGCGCCAGTCGTCGAATTCGATGCTTACGCCGTCCACGTGGCTGACGTTTTTGGCGCCGACACTGTATTTGGCTTCAATCGCGGCGATGACTTTGGGGGGATCGTCGATGGTGCGGTTGATTTCACCGCTGGCCGGGTAGGCTTCGATTCGGGCGTCGATCAGGGAAGAGAAAAGCTGGCCGGACTGGCAGAGGCGTTCGGCGATCAACAGCCAGGGGATCATGCCGCTGTCGCAGTAGGCGAAGTCCCGGAAATAGTGGTGGGCGCTCATTTCGCCGCCGTAGACGGCGTCTTCGTCGCGCATTCTCTGTTTGATGAAGGCGTGGCCGGTTTTGCTTTCGACGGCTTCACCGCCGGCGGCTTTGACCAGATCCAGGGTATTCCAGGTGAGGCGGGGGTCGTGGATGACTTTGCCGCCGCCGGTTTTGCGCAGGAACTGGTCGGCCAGTAATCCGACGATGTAGTAGCCCTCGATAAAGCGGCCGTTTTCGTCGAAGAAGAAGCAGCGGTCGTAGTCGCCGTCCCAGGCAATGCCCATGGCGGCGCCCTGTTCGATAACGGCATCGGCGGTGACTGCGCGGTTTTCCGGGAGGATCGGGTTGGGCACGCCGTTCGGGAAATGGCCATCCGGTTCGTGATGCACTTTTACGAATTCGAACGGAAGATGCTGTTCGAGTTCGTCGATCACCAGGCCGGCGCCGCCGTTGCCGGCGTTGACCACGATGGTCATGGGGCTGAGGGAGGCGGCATCGACGTAACCCAGCAGGTGATCGATGTAGGCGCTCATCACTTCCAGCGGTTCGTAGCGGCCCTGCTGCGGTGCATCCGCAAAGGGCTCCAGTACCCGGTCACGGATGTCGTTCAGGCCGTTGTCGGAGCTGATGGGCCGGGATTCGGGGCCGACCATTTTCATGCCGTTGTGGTTTTTGGGGTTATGGCTGGCGGTGACCATAATACCGCCGTCCATCTTGTAGTGGCTGGTGGCAAAATACACTTGTTCGGTGCCGCACAGGCCAATATCAAACACATCCGCGCCGGCAGCCATCAGGCCAGAGCTCAGGGCCTCGGCGATGTCCGGGCTGGACAGGCGGATGTCGTAGCCGACGATCACTTTTTTTGCGCCAGTAATGTCCACGTAGGCGTGCCCGATTTTCTCGGCCAGCGCCGGATTCAGTTGATCCGGCACTCGGCCGCGCAGGTCGTAAGCTTTAAAACAGGACAGATCCATTGTCTGATTTTACTCCGAGGCGGATGACTGAAGCTGGATGTAGTTCTGTATACCCATCTGGGAAATCATTTCCAACTGGGTTTCCAGCCAGTCGATGTGATCTTCTTCGCTGTCCAGAATGTTGCGGAAGAGCTCACGGCTGGTGAAGTCCTGAACCTGCTCACAATAGAGAATGGCTTCTTTCAGGTCGGTATGGGCGATCTGCTCCAGCTTGAGGTCGCAGGAGATCATTTCCTCGACGTTCTCGCCGACCAGCAGTTTGTTAAGGTCCTGGAGGTTGGGCAATCCTTCGAGAAACAGGATCCGCTCGATGAGCTGGTCCGCGTGCTTCATTTCGTCGATGGATTCTTCGTATTCCTTGGCGGCCAGCTTGGTGATGCCCCAATCCTTGTACATGCGGGAATGGAGAAAATACTGGTTGATGGCGGTCAGCTCGTTGGCGAGGACCTTATTGAGATACTGAATGACTTTCTTGTCGCCTTTCATAATGTGGCTCCCTGATGGCCGGGTGTATCAGCCTTTTAGGATAGCCCCTTATCGGACAGGAGAAAAATAGAGTCAGACAATCAGGAAGGTCAGGCCGGCTGGGCGAGCATATTGGCCATTGCCAGGTAATCAGGTGAACGGCTCTCCCGCAGTATTTCACGGGCGGTGCAGGCGCAGCGCCCGCACTGGGTACCAACACCCAGTTCCTTGCCAAGCTGGCGCATGGAAGAAACACCGTTATCGGCAGCTTCGCGAATTTCCCGGTCGGTTACGCTGTGACAAAGGCATACGTACATAGCAGTGACTCACCAATGACAATAAAGGTTAGTGATAATTATTGTCATTAGCATCACAAATTGCAACCCCATTGGCTTAATTTTGTGCAATGGTTTGTTGCCCCGGAAAACACCTACGGCAATCGAAACTGCGATATGGAGGCATGCGCCAGGGGAATGGCCTGATTTGGCGCAGCCCTACAGGCGGAAAACCAGCGGCAGGATCAGCGCGGTGAACACGCCAGTGAGGCCCATGCCCAGCGAGGCAAAGGCACCGGCAGTATGGCTGATCTCAAACGCCCGGGCCGTACCGACGGCATGGCCGTTCAGACCCAGGGCGAAGCCCAGGATTCGTTCGTCCTTTACCGGCAACAGGCGGGCGAGAAGGTCAACAAAGAGGGTTGCGACCACGCCGGTAATCAGCAGGCCACCCATCATCAGGGGAACAGAACCACCCAGCTGTTCGGTGATACCGATGGCAATCGGTGCCGTGACCGACTTGGGCGCCAGCGACGCCAGCACCTCCGGCGTGGCACCCAGGGCCCAGCCAATCACCACCGCATAAACCGCCGCCAGAGTGGCGGCAATTGGCAGCGTCACCAGGATGGGGCGCCACATGGCACGGATATGGTGCATCTGCTGATACAGGGGAATACCCAGGGCCACGGTGGCGGGGCCAAGCAGCACGGTGAGCCAACGAGCACCCTGCTGATAGTTCTGGTAACCCACCGCCAGAACAGCGATCACACCGGACAGTAGAAATGCTGATAACACCACAGGAGGCAGCCATAAAGGCCTGCCCATGCGAGCAAACAGCCAGTTGCCGGCAAAGAAAGCGCCCAGGGTTAAACCAATGGCGAGAATCGGCGTGGCTGCGAGGATATCCGGCAGCGCCTGGAATCGGGCGAAGAATTCACTCACGATCGCCATCCCCGCCGGCCGTCACCAGTTTCATCAACAGTAACGTAGTGAGAACACTCAGGAAGGTGCCAACAAGCAAAGCTGCCGCAACTGCCAGCCACTGCCCGGAGAACTGATCCGCCATGAAGAACACGCCGACAACACCCGGCATGATCAGCAGCACCAGTACCGAGATCAACCCCTGACTGGCCGAGGCCAGTTCATCGCTTACACTGCCTTTCACCATCAAGGTGAAGGTGATGACGACCATACCCAGAACACCGCCACTGACCGGCAAAGCGAAGAGCACCCGTATGGACTCGCCAAGAATGAAGAACAGCACCAGGACCAGAAAACCACGCAACATCGACATGCGTTCCCACTCAGCCACGGAAGAATTGCACTACACTAGCCCAAACCGACACCCCGATACCAATGCAGGAAGCTCATGGCGCTCAAAGCAACCATCTTCAAGGCAACTCTCAACATCGCCGATATGGACCGGCACTATTATGCCGACCACCACCTGACCATCGCCCGGCACCCGTCGGAAACCGATGAGCGGATGATGATCCGGCTGCTCGCATTTGTCCTGAATGCCAGCGAACATCTCGAATTCTCACGAGGCCTCAGCACCGACGACGAGCCGGAGCTCTGGCAAAAGAGCCTGAGCGGTGAAATCGAACTCTGGGTCGAACTGGGCCTGCCGGACGAAAGCCGCCTGCGCAAAGCCTGCAACCGGGCCGACCGGGTTATTCTGTACACCTACGGCAGCCGCGCAGTGCCTCTGTGGTGGGAGAAAAATCAGGGCAAACTGACCCGCTTCAACAACCTCACCATCATCAACCTGCCACCGGAAGGCACCGAGCCACTTGCCGGCCTGGCGGCACGCGGTATGAATCTGCAGTGCACCATCCAGGACGGAACCGTGAATATCGGCAACGAGGAAACCCTTGTCAGCCTGACACCTGAACCACTGCACCCCGATTAAAAAATCTGCGCTCCGGACCTACCAGAGAATCGCAGTTTACGTTAAGGTAAACTCTAGCCGACAGTGACGTGGGCCACACCAGGCCCGCTCAGCTTGGCTATACTAAAACCAACGACACCCTCACAAGGGGTGTTTTGTTCCTCAGGCCACCACCCCAGGAAGAGGATTATGACAACAACAAAAGCCAAAGTTGTTTACTCCCCGGTCTTTACCGACGGTGCGGAATTCCGTATTCCCACCTTCAAGTTACTGAAGCAGGACGGCTCCCTTTATAAGGGCGCCAAAGCACCTGATCTGGATAAAGAAAAGGCCCTGCGCATTTATCGTGCGATGGTCACCACCCGAATTCTCGATGAGCGCATGCTCGCCGCCCAACGCCAGGGGCGACTGAGTTTCTACATGCAGTGCACCGGCGAGGAAGCCGCCGTGATCGGCAGCGCCGCGGCACTGGACGACGCCGACATGATCATGGCGCAGTATCGGGAACAGGGCGCCCTGACTTATCGTGGCTTTTCCATCGATGAATTCATGAACCAGCTGTTCGGCAACGAACTGGACTATGGCAAAGGTCGCCAGATGCCCGTTCACTATGGTTCCAGCAAGCTGAACTACATGACCATCTCATCGCCCCTGGCCACGCAGATTCCCCAGGCCACCGGTTATGCCTACGGCCAGAAACTGGCGGGCGACGGCCACTGCACCATCACGTATTTCGGCGAAGGTGCCGCGTCGGAAGGCGACTTCCACGCCGCCCTGAACATGGCCACCGTTCATCGCGTCCCGGTGATCTTCCTGTGCCGCAACAACGGCTACGCCATTTCCACCCCGTCCACCGAGCAGTTCGCCGCCGACGGTGTGGCACCCCGGGCCTATGGCTACAAGATGGATGTAATCCGTGTCGACGGCAATGACATCCTGGCCGTCCACGAAGCCACCAAAGCGGCACGCCGCCTGGCGGTGGAGCACAACCGCCCGGTGTTGATCGAAGCCATGACTTATCGCCTGGCCGCGCACTCGTCTTCCGATGACCCGTCCGGCTACCGCAGCAAGGACGAGGAAGCCGTATGGCGTGACAAAGACCCGATCCTGCGGATGCGTCTCTGGCTCGAGGGCAGGAAATGGTGGAGCGAAAACGACGAGAAACAGCTTCAGGAGAGCATGCGCCGCGAGGTTCTCGAAACCATGAAGCGCGCGCAGAAACGGCCACCCCCGGCGCTTGATACCCTGGTGAGCGATGTCTACGACGAAGTGCCGCCTGCCCTGGCTGAACAGTTCGACAAGCTCAAGGCGCACATCCGCCGGTATCCGGACGAGTATCCGAAGAGTGCCGAACACGTAAAGAGGGAGGCCTGAGATGACCAAGATGAACATGCTCCAGGCCATCAACAACGCCCTCGACACCGCCATGGCCGCCGACGAGCGGGTACTGTGCTTCGGTGAGGATGTGGGCGTCTTCGGTGGGGTTTTCCGGGCCACCAGCAACCTGCAACAGAAATACGGCAAGGCCCGCTGCTTCAACACGCCGCTGGTGGAGCAAGGCATCATCGGCTTCGCCAATGGTCTGGCGGCGCAGGGTTCCGTGCCGGTAGCCGAGATACAGTTTGCCGACTACATCTTCCCGGCCTTTGACCAGATCGTTAACGAGTCGGCCAAGTTCCGGTACCGCTCCGGCAACCTGTTCAACGTGGGCGGGCTGACCATTCGCGCACCCTACGGCGGCGGGATTGCCGGCGGGCTCTATCACTCGCAGTCGCCGGAAGCGTATTTCGCCCACACACCAGGCCTGAAAATTGTGGTGCCGCGCAACCCCCATCAAGCCAAGGGCCTGCTGCTGGGGGCGATCCACGACCCCAACCCAACCCTGTTCTTCGAGCCCAAAAGACTCTACCGCGCCTCCGTGGGCGACGTGCCGGAAGAAGATTACCGGCTGCCGCTGGGCGAAGCCGAGGTTCTCAAGGAAGGTACGGATGTCACCGTGCTGGGCTGGGGCGCACAGATGGAAGTGATTGAACAGGCCGTCGAGAAGGCGGAGAAAGAAGGTATTTCCTGTGAAGTCATCGACCTGAGAACCATCCTGCCGTGGGATGTGGAAACCGTCGCCAACTCGGTGTTCAAAACCGGGCGCCTGGTGGTTACCCACGAAGCCCCGCTGACCGGCGGTTTCGCCGGCGAAATTGCTGCGACCATACAGGAGCGTTGCTTCCTGTACCTGGAGTCCCCGATCGCCCGGGTGACCGGGATGGACACCCCTTTCCCGCTGGTGCTGGAAAAAGAGCACCTACCCAATCACCTGAAGGTCTGTGAGGCCATCAGGTCGAGCGTGGAATTCTAGGTTGATATCAGGACAGGAGAGCAATCATGAGTGATTTTATACTGCCCGATATCGGCGAAGGTATCGTGGAGTGCGAACTGGTCAAATGGCTGGTCAGCGAAGGGGACATCATCGAAGAAGACCAGCCGGTCGCCGAGGTGATGACCGACAAGGCTCTGGTGGAAATTCCGGCGCCATACAAGGGCCGGGTGACCCGCCTGTACTACAAGGAAGGCGACATCGCGAAGGTTCACACCCCGCTGTTCGAACTGGTGGAGGAAGGTGGCGACGGTGAACAAACTGCGGAGTCTCAGACAACACCCGCCGAAGCCGGGATTACCACCAGCGAAGCTAAAGCTGCGCAGGAACCCCCTGGCAACACCACGGCCAGTGACGATGTGACCGAGGACTTTATCCTGCCGGATATTGGCGAAGGCATCGTTGAATGTGAAGTGGTGGAATGGCGCGTGGCCGAAGGTGACGAGATCGAAGAAGACCAGCCGGTGGTTGATGTCATGACCGACAAGGCCATGGTCGAGATTACCGCGCCCAAGGCTGGCCGCGTCACCAAGCTATACCATCAGCAGCAGGCCATGGCCCGGGTGCATTCCCCGCTGTTCGCGTTTATTCCCCGCGACCGTGACGAGCCCGCCGAGACAAAAGCACAACCAAGGCCGGCACCGGAACCCACACCAGCAACGGCAAAACCGGTCGCAACGGGAAACCGGCAGCGGATTCCCGCCAGCCCTGCCGTGCGCCGCCTGGTGCGGGAGCACAACCTGGAGCTCACGGACATCGCCGGTTCCGGCAAGGACGGACGGGTACTGAAGGCCGATATACTGGCCCACCTCGACAAGCCCGCCGCGTCGGCCCAAAGGCAGGCACGCGCAGGCGACTCGCAGCCCGCAAGTTCAGGCCGTGAACGCAGGGCGCCGGATCGTGAGCAGGAACTACGGATCGAGCCAATAAGGGGCGTGAAAGCGGCGATGGCCCGCAGCATGGTGGCGTCGGCAACCACCATCCCTCACTTTATCTACAGTGAGGACATTGATGTTACCGACCTGCTGAAACTGCGGGAACAACTCAAACCCCAAGCCGAAGCCAGGGGCGCGCGGCTGACCCTGATGCCCTTCTTCATGAAGGCCATGGCCCTGGCGGCTCAGGAATTCCCGGTACTCAACAGCCGTGTCAACGACGATGTTACGGAGATTCACTACCTGCCCAACTGCAATATCGGCATGGCCGTAGACGGCAAAGCGGGACTGATGGTCCCCAACGTCAAGGGCGTCGAAAGCCTCACACTGCTGGGCATTGCCAACGAAGTGGCCCGCCTGACTGAGGCCGCCCGTTCGGGCCGGGTCAGTCAGGACGACCTCAAGGGCGGCACCATCACCATCTCCAACATTGGCGCATTGGGTGGCACCTATGCCTCGCCCATCATCAACGCACCGGAAGTGGCGATTGTGGCCCTGGGCCGGACCCAGAAACTGCCCCGCTTCGACGCCAACGGCCAGGTCGTGGAGCGGGCCATCATGACCGTAAGCTGGGCGGGGGACCATCGCATCATCGATGGCGGCACCATTGCGCGCTTCTGCAATCGCTGGAAAGGCTACCTGGAATCGCCGCAATCGATGCTGTTGCATCTGGGCTAACGGGGCATCATGGCGCAGAAGACGCAACTGCAGCAGTTCTACATACCTGAAGAGCAGTCGATCTACCTGCTCAGCCATGACGATGCGAAAAAGCTCAAAGACTGGGTGGCGCTTTGCGCCACCCAGCTCCGCCAATTGGGTTACCAGGACATCGAACTTATCGGCAAGGGCGCCTACGGCTTCGTATTCGCAGGCCGCCTGCCACGCCAGGGCGAGACCGGCCCGGAGCACGTTTTCAAGTTTACCCGCATCAATCTGCCCCAACACCTGCAGGACCGTCTGGAGGATGAAGCCTACATACTCGAGCAGGTACGCCACCCGAGGGTACCCCGGCTGATCGCCTACCAAAGGGCGCACAACCAGCCCATCCTGGTGATGGAACGGGCGGCCGGCCTTAACCTGGAGGAAGTCTCCCTGCGCGAGGGCTGCCTCAAACCACGGGTGGTGATGCGGATTGCCGACCAGCTTGCGGACATCCTGCGCAACCTGCGCCGGGAGAACGGCCCCGCCGGACGGCCCATCGTGCACGGCGACATCAAACCATCGAACCTGGTATTCGACGCCAGCACAGAGAACATCGCCCTGATCGACTGGGGCTCCTCGGTGTTCGCCCAGCTCGACGCCAACCAGCAGTTCCTCGCCACCAATGTCATGGAGCTGATGTCCGACAACCTGCAGCAGACCAACGCACGACTGGGGGATGTCTACTTCATAGGCGAGGAACAGCTTAACGGCGGCCTGTCGTCTCCCCGTTTCGATGAACAGGGTGCCGCAGGAACACTCTACGCGCTGGCTTCCGGCCAGTCGTGCCGGTTCGGGCACCAGGCGATTCCCGCCACCTCCCTGGGGCTTCCCATGGAGTTCGCCCGCATGCTCGACGGCATGCTGGCCCCAGATCCGAAGACTCGCCTGCGGGCCGGCGATTACTATCTGAATGAAATGCCAAGAATGGCGCGCACGGTGATGGTTGACCTGCCGGAGCCCCCGGCAAACCCACTGGTACCGGTCTGGACACGGCCCTCGGACCACGAGATCGACACCGTGGTGTACAGTTCCCGCAAATCCTTCCTTCGGCAGGAAGGCGCCCCGGAAACCCTCAACGATGTTAACGACGTACAGCTTGACCGCTACTACAAGAACTTCATGCAGGGCATGGGGGAAACGGAAAAGGCATTCCTGGCCGCCGTCAGCCGTCTGGGGCGATACCCTGTCGAGGGGGGGCTGGCCGTGCGCTGGGAGACCGACGGTGTCTACATCGATACCTCGCTGAACCTGCACGACCCCAACCTCAAGACCGCCTTCATCAGGGCCGTCAACAATATGGTCTACCTGGCCCAGGCCATTTATCGCCAGGGTATCTTCAAAAGCTGCCTGTTCAACGCCCGCAACACCCTGCACATCGACCGTGCCGAACCGGACCAGCCGTTCCTGACCGAACCCGGCATGCAACTGCGCTACGAGGTCAGTGCGGCACCGGAAGTTGAAGACGAATCCCGGGTGCATTCCTATTTCGAGGACGGCCCCGACCCGGAGGAATTCCTGGTGCTGCCGCAAACCATCATCACCGCGCTGGAGTCCCTGAACGATATCCACCACACCGGCATGATCATCTTCGAAGCCCTGCCCCGCCACCTCAAGATCCACAGCCACTACCGGCTGCTGGCCCCGGACCGGGAGGGTGAGTTTTCCCGCCTGCTCGACGAGATCCTCTCCGCCGTGGACCAGATCACCGGGCTAGGCGTCTCCGGCTTCATGAAAATGCCCTACAAGGACACCCGCTTCTTCCCCCACATCGAACGCCTGCCCGAACGCTACTACCCAAGAAACCCCAGAGCGGAGGCCGATTCCGCCTGAACGTTATAACTGGCCAAACCGGCGCCAACAGGACTAGACAGAGCACTCCATCACACGTAAGATTGCGCACTCGAAATTGACGCGAAGGCGTTAATGACGACACCCGCCCGTAGCTCAGCTGGATAGAGCGCCGCCCTCCGGAGGCAAAGGTCACTGAAAAAATCCGGAACCGAAGGCAACGGTCAAACATGCCAACTTTGTTGATAACCGCCCGTAGCTCAGCTGGATAGAGCGCCGCCCTCCGGAGGCGGAGGTCAGAGGTTCGAATCCTCTCGGGCGGGCCATTAGCATGGCAAATCAATGAGTTATCGAAACCCCCTTCCTTGTTGGTTTCATTTGCACCTGAGTTCTCGAAAATTCCCCGCACTAATTCCCCGACTTTTGCACGACCAGTCCAAAAGACCGAATTTTCCTCTATTTTTTCGCCTGTGCCCAAATGGTGCCCTGGCAGTGCCCTTCGTTTTCCAACCGAGAAAGAAAACCCTAACGTCGTGACCTTTGCCCCTTATTTGCGGTAACTTCCTAAGGCACATGAAAAAGAAGACCTCATCACTGGCGCTTTCAGATTAAATGGGAGTGCCATGTTGCAGCTGCGCGTCCGCTTTGTTGCTCGGGCGATGATCATACTTTGTTGTGCCGCAAGCCCCAGCACCAGGGTTGTCCAAATTATCAAATCATTGAAACCGGGAAGATATGCAGAAGCTAGATGCAGCTCCAGAACAGGGACAAATAGTCAAATTGCGCCACAAAATCTGGGCGGTCACGGCAGTCAACAGAACGAAAACAAAGACGGATCAGGCTATCCACAGGATCACCCTTGAATGCCTCAGCGACGATGCCCTTGGAGAGAATATCCACGTTATTTGGGAACGAGAGGTTGCCCCATCTTTCGTTGAGTCGACATCTCTCCCCAGCATCACCGAACACGACGACCCCGAACTTTTTGATGCATTCATTCGATCCCTCCAGTGGGGCGCCAGTTCCCTAGCAGTTGGCGATATGCTCCAGGCACCTTTCAGAGGCGGGGTACAAATGGAGGAGTATCAGTTGGCACCGGTAATCCGTGCCACGAATATGCCCCGAGTTCGCCTTTTGCTAGCCGATGATGTTGGCTTGGGCAAAACCATCGAAGCCGGTCTTGTCACCCAGGAGCTTATACACAGCCACAGAGCGAGCCATGTCTTGATCGTCTGCCCGGCCCACCTCAAGATTAAATGGGTTGACGAAATGGCAGAGAAATTTGGCCTAGAGTTCAAAATCATTGACCGCGACTCCGTACTAAAAATGAGAAAAGAGTACGGACCGAGCATAAACCCCTGGGCTAGTTTTCCTCGCCTTGTGACTTCGATTGATTACTTGAAGGCTGAACATCCTCGCCGCTTATTCGATGAGCTAACTCAGCGACGAGTTGATGAAAACCCTAACCGTCGTCCCTGGGATCTACTGATACTGGACGAAGCTCATAATGCTGCTCCGTCTGGAAAAAAACAGTATGTTCGTGATTCAGAGCGCACGCAGCTCCTCCGCTCAATTTCCGAGCGGTTCGAACACAAGATGTTTCTCACAGCCACCCCACACAATGGCTACCGAGAGAGCTTCACTGGGTTGTTGGAGATCCTGGATAATCTTCGTTTCTCGCGGGGGACAGACCTCGACAAGACCCAACTCTCCGCCGTCACCATACGGCGGCTCAAACAGGAAATCTCGAATCCAGATGGAACCCGTCGCTTCCCACAACGAGTAATCCTGCCGCGCGACGAATCCAGTGATCCCCAGCTCTATGTCACTTTGAAGGGCGAGGAGCAAAAGCTTTTCAATTTGCTCAAGACTTATACTGAAAGTCGCTTAGAGTCTGCGAACAAACGATCTGAACGACCACTTCAGTTCATTCTCACTCTCCTCAAAAAACGAGCGCTGTCGTCACCCTTAGCCCTTCGAGAAAGTCTTGTCGTTCATACACAGAACGCAGGTGTAAAAGGAGAACTCCAGATCGGTGAGTCTTTGTTCACAAATTTGGAGCAGAAGGAATCTGAGGACTGGAGCGATGACGAGGACAAAGAAGACAACCTCGAAGCCGCTACCGATGCCGCATCAAAGCTAATCGGCGAGTTAACGACCGATGAAAAAGGCCTGCTGGCGAGAATGTTTGAAATAGTCGAGCGCCAAGTTTCACATTTCTCCACTCAGGAGGACAGCAAAGCAGCTGCGCTTGTCGCCTGGATCAATGAGAATTTGCGCCACGACAATCAATGGAATGGTGAGCGAGTCATCATCTTTACCGAGTACAAGCACACCCTCAATTACCTTGAGCGCATATTGGAAAAACATGGCTTTCTTGATGCGACCAGAACCATTGTCGGTGGCATGAATGACGGTGATCGAAAACGAATTAACGATGAATTTCAGGCGCCCGATAGTGAAACCAATGTGCGAATATTGCTGGCCACGGACGCCGCTTCTGAAGGTGCAGACTTCCAAAAGCACTGCCGCAACCTCATCCACTATGAAATCCCTTGGAATCCCATTCGCTTGGAGCAGAGAAACGGCCGTGTTGACCGACACGGACAAAAAGCAGATGAGGTTAGGATTCATCACTTTGTCTACAAAAATCAGGAAGACTCTGAGTTCCTTAAACACATCGTGGATAAAGTCGAAACCATTAGAAGCGATCTCGGGAGCGTCGGAGCGCTAATCGCGGACAACGTAAAGAAAAAAGCTCTTGGCCAAGCCGTCAATCTTGCTGCTGTAGATGATGATGCGCGCCGACGAATTGCACGAGAAGAAATGGCCATTGAAGCACATGAAAATGAAGGCGTTTCACAGATGGTCGAGGCGTTGAACAGGGCCAGAAGCGCACTTGATATATCTGACGATAATCAGCTCGAATTGCTGCGCCAGGCGTTGAGTCTTGAGGGCTGTGAAGAGGCTATCGATCATTTAGGTGGTGATGAGTTCGTCTTAACTCAGGTTCCGGCAGCCTGGACGGAATGCAAAGCTTACGTCAGCAGAGATTTCCTGCAAAAGCGCCTTTCTTTCAACCGCGACAAAGCAAGAGAAGACGATGCGGTTGGAATCGTGCACCTTGACCACCCGCTGATGCGGAGGGCAACTTCTACATTCAGAGTCCAAATGTGGGGCGCGTTAAGCTCATACAGTCGATTAAACAGAGTAGTCGTATCTGAATCCGGCCAGGTCACTACTCCGGCAGTCATTGCATGGGGCCGACTGGTTCTGCTGGGGCCGGAACACAATCGTCTACATGAAGGCGTGGTTCGTTGCGACCTCGCCCTCCGCGAGGACAAGGTCGTAAGGCAGAAAGTCAGTCGTCCGAACGATGCCAAACGTTTTACCGGTGACATCGGAACTGTTGAGACACTAATAGCACCGTACATTGAAGCGATAACGGAACAACTATCTTCCGAGGCAGAAGAGGAAGCCAGCAGGCTGATTGGCACCCTTAATGATCGAGGAGAACTCGCTCGGAAACATGCACAGAGTCTTGCGACTGAGCGCATATCCTCAATCAGAAAAGCCATCAAAGAATGGGACAAGCGGCAGAAAGAGCTGAACCTACAGTATGGATTCGAAGGCGAAGATTGGAGCACTGAAGCCTTGGAAGAAAGAGAAAGACACTTTGACCAGCTAAAGATACGCCTTGAGGAACTCGTGAAAGAACGAGAAACCGAACCAAAACGTCAGAAAGATCTATACAAAGTGACAGATCAAAGAATGTACCCGGTTGCCTTGGAAGTCATCCTTCCTGAGGATGGTCGTTGATGCCCACGAACAAGCGCGTCGCCAGCCGCCAGCATCGTTGGCTTTCCAGTGTCGAAATTTCAGGTGTGGTTTTGAGTGAGCCAGTGTTGGCAGACGCCGGCAACTTCAGATCGCTCGACAAAGCCGAAATTGCAGCTTTCAGGAAACAACGCGAAATTTGGAATCTTCCTAAAGGGATGGTTGAGGGTAACGGCCAGCCTGCCTGGATTAACTTCATCCTCGAAGATTTCCTCGGGCTGAGCGATCAAGACTACTGGCAGGTCGGTGCATCCATTCCTGCTGACAAGGTGGTCAACCTGCACGAGCAGCAAGAAGTACTGCGTCCCAGCCGCGTTCTCTTGGACGAAGACAGCGCCATCATGCTGGTCATTGAAGTGCCACGAGAGCAATCACTAGACAAACCATGGCTCCATGAGAGAGGCCGCTGGAAAGCATCGCCCACCACCAAACTTGATCGTTTGCTGCGTGAAACTGGCGTAGAAATCGGCTTGCTGACAAACGGTGAATCCTGGCGTCTTGTTGTTGCTTCACCGTCGGAAACAACGTCCTGGATGACCTGGACCACGCAAACATGGAACGACGACCCTCTGACCCTGGCCGCCTTTAAGGATCTACTTGGAGAATCGAGATTTTTCGCTGGACCAAGAGATCAAACAATTCTTGAACTCATTAAGCAGAGTCGAGAACGGCAACTGGATGTTGCAGACCAGCTCGGCAATCAGGTTCGAACTGCGCTTCAAATCCTCGTTCACGAGTTCGACAGAGTCGATGCCGAACTCCACGGCGCTTTTCTTCAAAGCTATAGCGAAGCGGAGATCTTTGAGTCTGGGGTCGCTTTTATTATGCGCCTCATTTTCACATTATACGCCGAAGAGAATGGCTTACTTCCACACGGCAATGTGGCTTATGACCGATCCTACGGCGTGCTGCACCTATTGACAGAGCTGGAGGATACCAAACGCCTCGCTCCGGAAAAGCTTAAGCGCTCGTACGCAGCCTATGCTCGCCTGCTCGCCAGTTCGCGACTTTTGCATGATGGTAGTGTCGATGCGGATATTCGCGTCGCCGCCCATGGAGGCCGGCTATTCGATCCCGCCCGTTATCCCCTGTTAGAAGGAATGACGAAAGACGGTAGGTGGCCAACGGAAATCCCAGAACCTCCCAAGGTCAGAGATGAAGCAATACGCGACATCCTCCGCAGTCTTAAATACGCAAATGCGGACGGCGTGCGTCAGCTCGTTAGCTACCGAATGTTAGCAGTTGAACAAATTGGGCATATGTACGAAGGCCTGCTTGATCGTCGCGTAGCCAGAGCGCCTGCCGACCAAACGCTCCTTTTACTGCAGGGCAGCACGAAAATTCCCGAGCCAGAGCCAGCAAACTCGGACGATTTTTCAAATAAAGAACGCGAAGATTTGATCAAAGGCATCAGCCGCCATACCGGTAAAACGGCAGGCTCTGTGAAAAAAGTTATAGAACGAAATCCGGACCGGCAAACGTTGGTGAACTTCGGCACTGATGATTCTGAACTTCTGGATCTAGCCAAGCCGGTAGAGCGCTTTCTGAAACCGTTGGGCATCATCCGACCGAATGGCCTCTATGTCACTTCCGGACAGGACCGAAGATCGAGTGGCGCCCACTACACGCCGCCTACACTCACCGAGCCCGTAGTTCGCAGAACTCTGGAACACCAAGTTTATGTCAATGAAGAGGGCAAGCCTGGCCTGCTGGTTGAGCCCAAATTGATCAAAGCGCCCGCAGAAATATTGGGTCTCAAGGTTTGCGACCCTGCCATGGGTTCTGGCGCATTCCTTGTGCAGACAACACGTTATCTTGCCGAAAGGTTGGTGGACTCTTGGGAACGAATGGCAGCCAATCAGCCTGACGCTGTTCTTACTATGCCATTTGCCAAACCCTCGCAGGGGAAGCACGGTGAAAACCTTATGCCGGATTCGCGAGAGGAACGCTTGGTATTCGCTCGTCGTTACGTGGCAGAGCGCTGCATCTATGGTGTAGACATGAACCGGCTCGCCGTAGAGATGGCCAAACTGTCGCTATGGCTCACTACGTTGTCTACTGATCGACCGTTTACCTTTGTCGACCACGCTCTCAAGCAAGGCAACTCATTGGTTGGACTATCACCTGAGCAGATAAGAAATTTTACCTGGAAACCAGTCGGCGACGACTTCGGGCCATTGTTCGCCAACCAGACTGACCAAGGTCTTGACGCAGCGGAACAACATCGGGAAGCAATTCACACCATACCCGATCACGAATTTATCAAAAAAGAGAAAGAAAACCGCATTGCGGAAGAATCTCTCACAAACACTCGTATAAAAGCCACGCTAGCTGTAGCGGCCTTCTTCAACGGATCTAGTAAGAAGCAGCGCGAGGCAAAACTGATCGAATATCAGTACTGGCTTGAGAGGCTGGGTGGTGATGAAGGCGCCGCGGAGGAAATTGAGAAAATCCTGAAGGGCCTTACTTCTGGTGAAAAGCCAATTCACCCCTTCTGCTGGCAAATAGAGTTCCCTGAAGTTTTTCATCGAGAAAATGGCGGCTTCGATGCCTTCGTGGGGAACCCTCCTTTTGCTGGCAAAAATACTGCCATTAAGGGAAATCGCGACCACTTTATTGACTGGCTTAAGCTGCTACACGAGGAGTCTCACGGGAATTCTGATTTAGTTGCTCATTTTTTCCGTCGCACATTCAATCTACTTCGTAAGCAAGGCAGCTTCGGGTTAATTGCCACCAAAACAATTCGTCAGGGAGACACTCGTAGCACTGGACTGCGATGGATCGTGAGTCACGATGGTGTTATTTACAACGCTCTTCGGAGAATGCCTTGGCCTGGAAAAGCTTCAGTTAATATTAGCCTTATTTTTGTAAATAAAGGCCACACTTTCATCCCTGCTTACTTAGACGGTGTTGGCACCGAGAGAATTACAGCTTACCTATTTGACAAAGGTGATAGTGAAGAGCCATACACGCTGGCCAGTAACAAGAAAAAAAGTTTTATAGGAAGCTACCCATTGGGTATGGGATTCACATTCGATGATACTGACAAGAAAGGTGTAGCAAATACTATCGCCAAAATGGAAGAGCTTATTACGAAAGATGCGAAGAATGCAGAGCTTATTTTTCCATTTATTGGATATTCTGAGGTCGCAAACGATCCAAGACACTCCCACCATCGCTTTATCATCAATTTTGGCGATATGACTGAAGAAGAAGCTCGCCATTGGCCCGATTTAATGCAAATAGTCGAAGAAAAGGTTAAACCTATTAGGGCAAAGGATAATAGAGCAAGCTATCGGAACTATTGGTGGCAGTACGCTGAAAAAAGATCATCTTTATATCAGGCAACAGCCGAAAGAACTAGAGTTCTGGTTGCAGGATCCCAGGCCACCGCTCATTTTGCATTTGCCTTTTTGCCAAAAAGGATGGTTTATTCTAGCAATTTAACCGTTATTTCGGCCGATTCTTACTCAGCATTCTCCAGTATTCAGAGCAGAATTCATGAGGTGTGGTCGCGTTTCTTTATGACTACTCTCGGCGATACGCTTGTGTACACTCCCACTACTTGCTTTGAAAACTTTCCATTTGCCGACGGATGGGAAGAAAATGAAGAGTTAGAAAGAGTCGGAAAAGAGTATTACAAACTTCGTGCTGATCTCATGACCTCTAAAAACAAAGGGATTACTGACATCTACAACCTTTTTCACAGTCCAGATTGTAACGATGAAGGAATTTGCGAACTTCGTAACCTACATAACCAAATGGATAGAACTGTTCTGGCTTCGTATGGCTGGAGTGATATTTCAACCGAATGTGAATTTTTTCTGGAATATGGGATAGATGATGAATCTTGGGGGAACAAAAAAAAGCCATATTTGTATAGGTGGCCAGATGATGTCCGCGATGAAATCCTAGCTCGCCTTTTGGCTCTAAATAAGGTGCGCCATCAACAAGAGAGTCATTAACCATCAAAAGGCACAAGAACTTCCTTGTACCGTAATAAGTCAAAATGCTGGGCGATCCGTTCACTCGGTTGCCCCTGTGCTCGCACGCCCATCTCCATATTGCGATCTAGCGCATACATGGTGAGGTTTGCAGAGGTGACCAAAGCATCGTGACGGTCGGCAACCAGCACCTTGGCGTGCAGCTTGAGGTGCTTATCGCCGAGCGGGATTCTCCATGTCAGCAGCTTAGGCTCCGCAACACCTTTGGGCCACAAGGCCACCAAGGTATCGCGATTATTTTTACCGTACCCTTTTCCCCCCTCATCCAGCACCATGGTGACCTTCACTCCTCGCGCAACCGCGTCAGCCAGTAAGTCAATGATGTCATTGATAATGCCCTCGTAATCTTCCTTGCCAGCCAGCCAATATCCCACTACTAACAGCTCAGACCGAGCTGCCGAAATAATATCCTGCACTACTTGGCGGGTCGCACGGAGATAGGAACCTTCCACTTTCGGCCCAGTCCAAACCACTTCGGTTTGAGTAGCCTCCCCGTCTGTTAGCGCTACGGCTTCTTTTATTGTCTCTAATTGAAGGGCGAAATCAGAGTTACCGAGGGCAGGGAAGTAACTCGCCCAGTGAGCGACCAAACCCCGGAGAGCCCTATCTACTGCTCCTCGCCCGGCGGCCAACTTGGCAATGCTAGCAGCACCGGACTCTGAGGTTAGGGCTCCTGAATCCAAAGCTCTGATGACTTCTTCGAAGGCACCAGCATTGATTAGCTGACGCACACTCTGCGCCGTTGTATACGCCAACTTGCCTCGGGGACTAGACATAGCGAGGCCCTATTTGAAATAAGCCATATCGTTGTACGCCATCGTGGGCACGAGGAAATTGCGGTCCAGAAAGCGGTTGAACGCTTCGCAGGAAGTTTCTGGAGCCAATACACAGGCATGGCAGGCCGCTCCGTTGATGGTGGCGTGCACGTCTGGCTGATGGTCAGCACAGAGCGGATCCGATGAGCACCGCTTGGCATTTTCCAGTGCGCTATGAATCAAATTTGGAAACCGCTCCCTCGTCCCCAAATCGACCAAGCCGCCGAGACTACCCTCAGAGTCAGCGCTTGCGGTGTATAGCAGAATTCCAGCCATCTTGCGTTCAGGGTCAGTACTACTATAAATCCGCTCACGCACAGACGACTCGGAGTAGCCGCAATCCAGCGCGAGCTGACGCATCAATACGTGGGCCAAGCTGTGCAGCAACAGATAGCGCGCACCAGGGAAGTCATCCGCATCTACTCCGCGCTCTTTTGCCCATTCCCCATATTTTTGCTCGATGGCCGCTGCCCGTTTTTTTACTGCGGACCGCTCTTCCCAATTAGCCAAAGTTTCTTCTTTTAATTCAATGAAGATACCTTCACCCCGCACCTCAACCGCGGGCAGCCAGTCCTGACGCTCCTTGTAAATCGGTGCACGAGACGCACCCATGCCGTCATCATCCATACCAGAGGCGTAGTCGATACGGGTAAAACTTGTAAGGGCCCTCACTTCCAATAGCTTGCGGGCCAACACAATCCGCTCAATTTCTTCGGACAGGAAATCGGGAACTTCGCCCGCTTCTAAGAAGAAATCTGATTGGTCTCCCTGGTTACTACCCTCGATATCGCGAAACGCATTCCATTCTGGCAAGCGAAGATCAATTTCATCTGTCTCGATCTCGCCACGCTCTTTCAGTAGCGTCTGCCATATATCTTCCGCCTTAAACTCTGCAAGGGCCGGAAACATATCCATGTCGAGGAGCGTTTGTAGCTTCTCTGACGAGTCGATTTTTTCAACCTGATGCTGCGGGCACTTCTTCAATGCCTGACCAATCGGGCTGGCGGCCTCCTTGATGGCCAAGGCGCTGCGAACGAGTGGAAACCAGCCATTGGTAGCGCCACGCTGTATGGCTCTCAATTGACCAGCGTGTTTACACTCTTTCGGATCTTTATTTTTTATACCAAGCCACGGTCGCTTCCGAGTGCACTCCCCTAGCGCAGTATCTCGATTTTCACCAAAAGCATCACTCACGCTTCGCTTTTTATCGCAGGCGCAGTAGATCCAAATATCAGACACAGACCCCGTGGTGCCGGAGTAGACAAGCCGCATACGTTTCTTACATGTGTTATCAGCATCTCTGTGGACATAGGCCCGCCATGGGAAATCGTCGATATGGCCACTGGGACAGGCGACGACAAATGGGGCAGGAGTGGTAGGGGCGCGGAATCGTCCCCTACCTTTGCAGTTCGGTGCCTTGCATTCCATTTCCTGGGTTTTTTCGTTGTACTCAACTAGCTCTTCACCAGGCTCGGACAGAGTTGCGCATTCTGGATGAGTACAAACTTGATATCGCGGAAACAGAAAGGTAGGCACAGTCCCACGCTTGGTAAAGTAATTGCCACTAGCCGGTTCAGCAGAAAAAAACCGTTTAACCTTCAGGGCGCGCTGCAAACGAGGCTCGTGAATAGCCAACTCTTCATCAAGTCGCCAACTGTCAATGCCAGCGACGATGACTGACAGAGTCTGCAAATCCACGATCGCACCTGGACCAAAAGTTGTGATTACCTGACTAGGGCGAACGTCACCAATAGCTCTTTTACTCGACATCCGTGTTACTCCTCGTCACTCAAATAAAATGCAGCCGTTGGCTCGACTTCGCGCAGAGACCCGGGAGTTGGCCACTGCCCTTCATTATCTGTTCCAGATGTCTTCAGCAATACACGTGAGTTATTCGGTGGCCGCTCATCACTCTTTAGCCAGGAGTAGCGCAATAAATCATCCGCATAGTGAGCCCAGTCGTCTCGACTGGACATGAGCCGCTCATTAACAAGCTTGGCATTTTTTTTACCAACGAGAGCAGCCGCGCGAGTTGTGACATCGGTGATCATTAGATCCGTGTTCTGCGAAGCAGGGTCAAAATTCTGAGCATCAATTTCTCGGGCCATGTTCTGCCCCCCCAAACGCTGCATTGCTGCAAATGCACCACGCAAGCCTCGATCAAGCGCACGTGAGGAAAATGGGGTCACACTGATGGCTTCAACATGGCGGTACAGCGCCGCATGATAGGCACGGAAATGTTCATAATGAGAGATGTCACGCGCACCCAGCCAGTTGTACATAGTGATAACCAAGCCTGGGTTCTTTCGTCCAACGCGGCTGGTGGCCTGAATGTACTCAGCCGTAGTCTTGGGCTGACCAGTCACCGCCATGAGACCTAAACGATCTATATCTACTCCCACGGAGATCATATTGGTGGCCAACAGGACATCAGACGGCCATTGTTTTCCCTTCTCACGCGGAAATTTCGCATCCAGCTTTTTCAATAGTCCAGGAATTCGAAACGAGTCCAAGCGACTTGTTAATTCGTCTGGATCATCTATGTAGCGTTGCGGGAAGCCTCGCTGTCGAGCCAAATAACGCAACCGTTTCTTAATATCATCCTCAACCAAGCGCCGTGCCCCTCCCAAGGCACGAAGACTATTAAAATAGCCAACAACAGTCGCATAGGGATCTCCGGCTACTTCGTCATTATTAATTTCTGCCTCGCCTGCCGCCAAAAGTGCTGCATAGACGCGAACCAGCATAGTCTTGGTACTGGAACCAGGAGCGTTTAAGCCGACATAAAGGCGCCCCGCAGTCTTGTCATTTTCTTTTTTAATTTCCTGTTCTTTTGCAAAGAAAGAATCTTTGGACGACAGACCGCTCGGGGGAAATATTCTGGTTTCGCGATTGTAAAGCTGGCGAATTTGTTGGTGAGCTCGACGAATAGTTGCAGTGGAAGCAATAATCTTTGCTGGAACAGATACGCCAGTTTCAACCTCGACTCGGGTCAGGAAATCAACTGCCGTTTCATAAAGGCCTACCATGGTGCCCAGAGGGCCAGAAATAAGATGCAGTTCGTCCTGTATCACCAATTCCGGCGGCACTAAACGGCGTGCCGGTTGAGCATCATTTACCACCCTTTGGTTCGGCTTATCGCCGTGACCCGGAGTCAGGTGGCCGTAGGTGGGGCTATATCTGTTACGTAAGCCAAACAGCCCCTGCGTCTCACCTTTGAATGGCATGCGGGCAAACTTATCTACGGTAGCGATGACCAGTGACGGACATTCTCGATAGATCTCATCATCGACAACCACCACTGGCAGGCCCTGATTGTTGGATTTACGGGCACAGAATTCACATTTTGGATTTGGGCACCGAACCAGGGTTCGAAGACGGGTGTTATCGAAATCGTAAGTTTGATTTTCTGGCTTTCCTTGGGGGGTTACCAAAGAGGTGCCACAACGAGGGCATGACACTAATTGAACAGGACTTCCGTCCCTGGGCTTCTTACCCTCATCCAAAAACTCAAGAGCTTTGCCGGACGCCTTTGCGTCGTTCGGAGTCGTGGCCTTACCAACCCAAAGCCCAATCTTAAAAGGCTCGTCTCCCCACTTGCCTGGATTGCTCTGACGGAGCAGCTCACAGGAACAGATCAGTGCCGTTGCGCGCTGGAACTGTTGGACCGTCAACAACCTCAGGGTGTAACGCATGATAATAGCTACACCGGCGCTGGAATCGAGACCGTTGACGTCACCTCGGAGTCGCCGGTACGCCAAAGTAAATGCTGCGAGTCCAAGGTAGGCTTCAGTCTTACCGCCACCGGTAGGAAACCACAGAAGGTCAACGAGTTTGCGATCTGCAGCGATCTTTTCTCCTGCCTTGGGCTTATTCACCATGCTCGCGATATTAAGCAGAATGAAGCCCATCTGGAATGGTCGCCAGGACCGGTTGCCTGGCTCGTCGAAGTCCCCCGGCTTGCCAACCAATTCTCCGTTGTCTCGATTTCGACTCGCCCAACTAGCGTGAATACGCTGGTCCCACATCACATGGTTGGCAAACAGAAATGCGTCAAAGGCTTTCGGCTCATCTCTAATGAGTTCTAGACCTTCGCGCATCCGTCGGGCTGCATCATCACACGCCTCTATTAGAACCTTTGCCGTATCCTGGTTCTCTTTGGTGGAGACAAACGGAGCACCCTTTGCCTCTTGCTTTCGTTCAGAAACCCATTGCTCATAGGTCGAAATCAAAGGTTCGACAGCGTCGAAGATCTCCCCCGGAGTCGAGCATTTACTGAGCTTCCACATATCCAAGTTCAAACCGGCAATGTCGCCGCTTTGGGCAATCAAACTCGGGACTTCAAAATTGGGAATAAAATCAGTGTAAAGGAGAGTCGCTCGATCACTTTCAGCACTAACGCCTTCCCATCCTGCGGCAACTCCGTGGCCTGTGGCGAACTCTTTCGCATCTCGATATAGCAGATTGGCTGTAGCAATTTCCGGATCCTTAGAAATATCTTTGTCGAAGCCCTTTGCGATAAAGATTGGAGCTTCATCAGCTGAAAATACTTTCAGCTTTGGCTGCATCAGCCATTGCTCGTCCTTCGCCCTATCCGAATCCTCGCCTTTAGGGCGCCTATTGACGAGAAAAAGGCTTATTGCTTTGGCCCCATCAATGTGATGAACAACCCCTTCTAGAAAAACCTGTCCGTCACCATCTCCGTCCTCACCTGCTCTTCTGAAGCCTTGCGGCGAAACACCTACATGCTTCGGAGCATTGGACTTGGATAAGGGAATAGGCTTCAGCTTGCCGACAGCATCGACTGGTATATCTTCGACCAAGACTGACCGCTCATACCGCTGCCAGTGAGTTCTGCCTTCGGAATCGTCCTTTTCACGGCGATAGTCGCCCCACGAAACATCGGCATTAATGTTGTTTGTATCATTTGGGACTAAGAAGGAAAGGCCCATGGAGGAAGGGCTAAAGCCGACAATGAGCGGAGGCTGAGCTTCATACTCGCCTCCTTCATCATCGTCGTTCCCGGCCGCGATTTCCTCGTTTTCCAGCTCTGAAATTTCTGATTCTAAAGGGGCTAGTCGTCCAGCTATGTATCGAGTGGTCGGGAATTCAGTAATTGCCTCATCTGCAGAAGTGGGCCCCATTAACTCACGCTCAAGCGCCTCAAGAATTCGTGAGCGCGACTCTCGTTTGCTGCTATCAGGCATAAACGTCTTCCTTAGGTTCACGTTTTTGTGCTCCTGGACCTTTCCCTGTTCCGGGGTGGGCATCGTAAGAGCCACAGAGGGACAAATATTTCTCGGGTACGGCTTTGGGTTTTTCCGGCAGCGGGCAGTCGACTTTTTTCTCTGGGATAAGCTTTAACCTTTTTCGCACTCTTTCGCCAAAGAACTGACGCCGAATCTCTAACCCCAATAATTCCCCAATCGCAGGTGGAACCGCATTGCCAATCTGCTTGTGAGCAGCTCGTCGATCACCGGAAAACTGATAATCATCCGGAAACGTTTGGATTCTGGCGAGTTCGCGGATCGACAACAAACGCCCTTTCCAGTGAAATGGTCCAGTTGCAGGACCGGGCTGAGCTTGGATCGTCCAACTAGGTTTATTTTTGGCTAGCTTAAGAAGAAATGACCAAAATCTAGTGCGCCAGCCAAACAGGGGAACACCCCCCATCTTCTCTGTGTGCCAGAGATAGTTTTGCCCTTCAGGAATCGTCGGAAGCAAGTCGGCCCACTTTCCTGTGGGTTTGACCTCCTCAGGCCAGATATCGACATCCAAATCACCAATGGCATCCCACGCAGTTGAGTGGAGACTTCCCTTGCCGTCAAATTTCTCGGGACTGAAATGGGTGGGTTCAGGCAGATTAAAGTCGGAACCGTCTCGGCTGGCAATAATGAAAACCCGCTCTCTTAATTGAGGAACTCCGTAGTCAGCCGCATTCAACGCTATAACGTGAGGTATGTACTTCGTTTTCTTCAAACTGTTGATTTCATTAAGCTCATCCACCAAAAGCTGCAGCCCTTCATCCTTATTTGAAAAAGCTATGCCTTTGACGTTCTCAAGCAAAAGTACCTCTGGTTGCGCTTCTCGGACTAAATCTAAGTATGCTCGCAGGGTTTTTGCTCTGGGGTCACTTAGTCGACTCGTATCGCCTGTTACCCAGTATCCTGACTTTGAAAATGGTTGGCATGGGGGGCCGCCGGCAAGCAGGCTGAGTTCTCTCGGTTCAACCCCAGCCTGGCGCATCAAATGGTCGGGTGTAAGTTCGTGGATGTCCCCTGGAGTGGCCAGTTTCCACTTGGGGTGGTTGGCAAGAAGCGTCTTCTGGGAGGCCTCGTCAATTTCAACGCAGAGCTTATTCCGAAATCCAGCCTTCACGAGCCCAAGGTCGAGCCCGCCAGCACCGCTGAAAAGAGAAATCATTGTTTTAATCGGCTTACGGCTCAATTACTGACTCGCTTATAGTTTGTTAGGCAGACGGACTGTGAGAAGAGTAGCTCTTTCCAGACCTTCTCTCACTATGAGTGATATGGTCAAACCTCATGTGCTCGAAAATTGTTCCAAACACCGAACAATCGTTCTTCATCTATCCTTTGAACCGAGAACTGCCGAAACTCAACGAGACAATTAGATCGCTGACTTCGAACGCAGCCCCCCTTTTTTTGTTGGCTCGCTCCTTAGCCCTCTGAGCTGCCTACATCTTCAACATCTACATACTGAGCGACCTCTTTTAGGTCCACATCGAAGTACATGCAAAGTTTGTCCAAAATCTCTGTCGTCGTGTTGTAGCCACGCTGGTTCGCTAATTTTGAGAGCGTCGTCCTGTGGATCCCAGTCTCTTTGGACACCTCATCCAGCGTAACCCGCCGATTTTCTTGAAATCCTTTCTCTGCAATTAATTCTTTCAGGCGAAATCTGATCATTGTGGGCGCGTCCTTCGGTGATCTTCAGATTCTACCCAATGGGAAGCTCAGTTTCATCCAATGTTGATTAAAAGCTACAAAAGACGCTTGACAACGTCGACTCTTCGCATATTATGTAGCTTGTACGCAACATAAAGAGAGGAGAGTCAACGTATGAAAAGTACAGAGTACCTGACAACCGAGGAGCTGGCAGAACGGATCCGTTACGACGCCAGGACTATCCGTGAACGCCTGAAGGATTCGGTCTTGATCGAGGGCGTGCACTACATCAGGCCGTTTGGTGGTAGGAAAATCTTATACCTTTGGGAGCCGATCGAGCGGGATATGTTCCAGCATTCAGGCCACCACCCACTGTCGATACCTATGGCAAATGGAGGACAGATGCATGGGTAGCGTTCGAGTGCGTGATTCTACGCAAAAGCTGTTTCTTGATTTTAAGTACCTGGGCAAGCGTTGCCGTGAGCAGACAGCCCTGAAAGACACTTCCGCCAACCGCAAGAAGCTGGAAAACGTGCTCAAACGAGTCGAGGCCGAAATTACCCTCGGGACCTTTAATTACGCAGCTTACTTCCCGAGCAGCCCTAACGTTAAGAAGTTTGCGGCACAGTCGAGGAATGCAGTGCCCGACTATCACGATACTCCATTATTCCGAGATTTCTCAGATGACTGGTTAAACGAGATGAAAATCCAATGGCGCCAGTCACATATCGAGACGGTGACGGGAACACTGAACAATTACCTCAATCCCCATTTTGGGGGAAAAGAGGTTGGCCGCATCACCAAGAAAGACATTCTCGACTTCCGGGCCTCACTCGCCAAAGTTACAACCCGGAGCGGAAAAGGTCTTTCAGCCAGTCGAATCAACCGAGTCATGACGCCTTTGCGCATGATCCTTAGCGAAGCAGCCAACCGGTTTGATTTTAGCTCACCCTATCACGGGATTAAATCGCTGAAGGTCGCGCGAACAGATGTGGAGCCGTTTGGTATCGATGAAGTGAAACAGATCATCGAGACGGTTCGGCCTGACTTCCGGAACTACTACACCGTCCGCTTCTTCACCGGGATGCGTACGGGAGAGATCGATGGTCTCCAGTGGGACCATGTGGATTTTACGCGTCGTCAGATTCTGGTTCGTCAGGCTTTAGTCAAAGGTCGCCTTGAGTACACCAAAAACGATGGCTCTTTCCGCACCATCGAAATGTCCCAGCTGGTCTTCGATGCGCTGACCGACCAGAAGAAGGCGACGGGGAACATGAACTACGTTTTCTGCTCCCGGACCGGGGGACCGCTGAGTCACAACAATGTGACCAAGCGGGTTTGGTATCCGCTGCTTAGGCACCTGGGGCTACGCAAGCGCCGACCATACCAGACCCGTCACACCGCTGCCACGCTCTGGCTCGCGGCCGGTGAGAATCCGGAATGGATCGCACGGCAAATGGGTCACACCACCACAGAAATGTTGTTTCGTGTTTACAGCCGGTACGTCCCAAACCTGACTCGCCGCGATGGCAGCGCTTTCGAACGCCTTCTTATTAACGAATTTGACTCGAAGGTAAATCCCGACGAGGAGACTCACTCATGAACTCGGTATCTCATTCTCTTTCTATCAGTCGCCGGGCTGTCGCTAATCGGCTAGCGAGCGCGCTGGCAGTCACCATGCAAATCCCGCAAGGCACCGCACTGGTATATATCCTCGGCAACGGCGATGAGTCTTCAAATACCGCGGCTCTCGCAAGTTGGGTTGAGACGAAACTTAGCCAATTGGATTTCGAAGACCAGCAGGACCCCCTCACCTATCTTATTGCTCAACTGGAGCGCGAACTTCTTTCATTCCAGGAGGGGGCTGTATGAGCGGTACTTTGTTCGTGAATACCAAGTGGGACAGCAATCCGGAGGTCTTTATTGGAACCATCCTCCGGTTTGAAGAAATCCCAAATGGTGATGATCTGCCGGTTATCGAAATGCAGGTCGAGAATTCTTTCGAGCGGTACGAGGTCATGATGTCCCAACCGCACCCAGAACTGCGGCTGAAGGATATTCCTGACTCCGCTGTCCAGCTCGTGTTGTGGACGGCGCGGGAGCAATATGCGGTGTCTCGTTCTGACACCGTCATCTTGCTGGACACTCCGGACACGCTCTTACATTTGCCTGAGTCTAAGCTGTGTTGTCCAGACATTGCTGCAGACATTGAATCGTTCATCGTAAAATGTCCGGTGCAGCCGATAGCTCAGTTTGTAAGGCGGGTACTCGGACGTCCATCAGTGGGCATACGCTTTATGAACGCACCAATGGGAGAAACGGGTTACGAAGCGCCGGGCAGCCTCGCCATACATAGTCTGGATGTCGCCAAGAGATCGTTCGACGCTTGCCGGGGATACACTGATGAAGAGCGCTGGCTGGCTTCCATAGCAGGCCTGTTGCACGGACTTGGCCGCATTGAGCTACCGGAAACTGGACCAACGGACCACCTTAAAGCAGTTTTAAAAACGCTTGGACTGCTATCAGAAGAACTGAGGTGGCTGGGGAAAGCCCACCCTGATGCTGCCCAGATGCTCCAATTTATTATCGCGTCGATGTACCGGATCGGAAGCTCTACGCGAACGCATCCAACAGCGATGATTGTTCAGGCATCTCACCTCGTCGCGGCGCATCTCCAATCAGAGCTGATGGACTCAGCGAACAGATATTTACTGGGTGATGCTTCAATCCTCTCTATGCCCCAGAACGGCAGTGAGAGAAGGCCACCGAAGAATAAGTAACCTCGATGGCCAAGGAAGGCCACTAACACTCATCGACCTTGCAAGCCTGTTCAATTCCATCTTCACTAGCACACGACAACATTAGTGTAAAGACCGCAAATCTTAACGAGTGCATCGTGTGCTGCAAAGCACCTTGGCCGAGTTTGGGCTCTGGCCTTATTTCAATTTGAGCACTTCCGTACGGAAAGCGATCCCCCTTCGATACCTCTGAAGCAATCACCACGCGAGACTTAGGAACTTTGAAATAGTCTGACCAGTGCGCCTTTACCTCGCGACTGGGGATGCCCCTTTCCGGAGCTCTAACGCGAACTCTTGCAAGATGCATTGCCCCAGCTTTATCTACAAGTTCCAGATAAATCCGCTTGTCCTCATCGCTTGTGAAAGAGATCTGAGTACCGCTTCGCTGGATCGCGTCGTTCACAATCTGCAGCGCCGTGCGTGCTGCTTTTGAGTCTTCTCTGAACCATCGACGTACGCCTTCAAAAAACACCTCTACGAGCCCAAGAGCCTGTTTGGATTTTGGTGGCGCCGGGCATTCGGGTAGCTCTGGCATTGTGGATCCGCCAACACCCTCTTTGTACGCGACGGTTTGCGGCGTCTTCACCGCATTTTGTGAATGTGTAGTGCGATAGCTTCCTCTGCGAACATATCTGTGCACCATGCGTTCGCCAAGATCAAGCCACGCTTCAATCGTGGTGGCTGCCAAATCCAACTTTTCTGCCACTTTGTGCAATGCCACGGGCCTGCTGCAGCCCTCCGCAACCATCCGATTGAACTGAAGCAGCGCGTCATAAATCATCAGAGCCGTGTGTGGCTCAGGCTCCAATCTGACAGATATATCAGAGAGATCTGGCATTTCAAAGAAGCTCAGATTCTTCCCAGCAGTATGACAAACACCAGCCGGCCATCGCTGCTGGGCCACAACGGCCAACTCACGAGCAGTGGTGGGGCCTTTGAGACCATTCCGGTTTCGAAAAACTTCTACTGACTCGGGAGACAAGCCAAGAAGATTTGCTTGCCCCCTCAAATTTAGAGCTGGTAACCGGCGCTCGCTCTGTCGGACACCAATCACGTAGTCCATTAAGTGCATATAGCTCCGCAGAGTTTGGCCCGGTGAGGCATGTCCCGCCAATATGGACAGGAACCAGAGCTTTTTGCGAGTAGGCGTCCACTCTGGGGATCGATTGGCGATTGCGAATATGTCATGCCCCCATCGCGGAATTACTATGTTCCCCGAATCATCTTGGGCCCACTCTGCCTTCATCAACTCACACGGTCGCCGCTCCAAGAGTCGCAATCCGACAAACGTTACGCAGGAGTGGCGAAGGTGGTGAAAGCGCAGCGTGTCCGTGCCAGAGGCGATTCGCATCGCCTCCTGGATTGGAGTAAAGAGATCCCTCTGTGGAATCAGGCGTCCTCCTCTCTGAGGCTCGGAAAATAGCAAGTCGTTTTGTTTGGTGTTTGGTTCTGTCAGTCGATATCGATACCAGTCCCGCAGCTGATTCAACTCGACATCCGTCAGCATTGCCCACAACGGGAGACGTCGCGTACCACTGATGCTTTTCTGTCCAGCAAATTTGTTGCTCCGGGTTAAGAGTTCGGGGTGCGTCGATGCAGGATCCAATAGCCCCTGCAGGTCCTTGATCAGCATCTTTTGAACTTCACTTCGGCGTAATCCACAGCGGAATCCGAGAATAAATACTATTTCACGAATTCTAGTCAGCCGGCTGCTCGCATCCGAGTGCTGCAATATGTTCTGCGCCCGAACATATTCGGCTGGTGTCAAAATGTTTGCGTCCACCTCGCCATTAACAGTGGCGCCTTCGATTTCTACCTCCGGCATTCCGAACTGCTCTGCCAGGTATTCGTGGAACCACCCTGCAACAACCGCACGATTTGCACGCCGCTTGCCAGAGGGCGCACTGGACAGCAGTCTCTCGTATACGTTTTGCCACTCATCTTCTCCCAACGCGTTCAAGTCTTCGTCGCCAGATAGAATGGTCACAAGCGGTTTAGCAATCGTTGCCAAATAGCTCTGTACACTGCTGATGACCAAGCGCTTTTGGCGCCCTCCATATCGGCGTAGATGCGCAGCCCAACTCGCCAATACCCGAACGATCGGTGCCCATGACTCGTCCTCCGCAATCGCTGAAAGCTGTTGATAGGTTGTATCCTTACCCCCCTTCTTACTCGTCCGACTGGCCGCCTTGAGCACGCTCTGTATGGTCCTCACTCCAGCGTAGGCATCCGAGTCACATCGGCCGGTCAAAGGCCGCAAATCGTTTGCAGCCTGAGCTTTTTTGAAGTCTGGTTTCTGTTCACTTTGCGGCGCAATTTTCTTGCTCAGCAATCGCTCCCAAGCATCTGCTGGCAAAGACACCGTTGCACCGTTGCTACGCTGAATGTGATGAAAGACTCCTTCCAGCCGAGTTGCGTCGCGAGTTGCAGATGCACCGATCAATTTCCGCAAAATAACATTTGGTCTATTAGCATCGGGCTCCAGAACATGGAGCACCTTCAAAAATCCAAAAACAAGTCGCGCAACATCGGTGTTTACACCACTCGGCCAATGAGCTTGGCCATAGCTTTTGTACCAGCGTTTAAGTAACAGCATTGATACTGGATCCGGGTACCACCGCCAAAGTCCTTCACCGGTGTCAATATCCATCCATGTGTGTTTTTCTAGGCGGCGGACGCCGTTTGGAATGGTTTCCACAAGCCGTTCCAACTTCTTTTTGCTATGCACACCACCGAAAACAATGAGACTGAATAGGAGGCGCCCTGCGTCAATCTTCTTTTGATCAGCGCCGTGAAGACTCCCAGGATCTTCGACATCAGCCCAGAATCCTTCTACCCATTTGCGCGAGTTCGCAAGCTCCTCGAAGCCTGCTGGGGTCACGGGTGCGGATTCGCTATGTAAGACGATCATCCGCTGTTGATTAGGCAAGTCCAGGTTATGCAGGCGGGCGGCTTGTTGAAGTCTCAGCGCTAGGTGATTGTGCCTGACCTTAAGCTTGTGCCCGGAAAGCCCTTTTTTCACCGCAACAAAAAGCTCGTCAACCCTATGCTCCAAGAGTGGTTCCTGGCATTGCCCAAGCAAAATGTCTTGGCAATTGTCATACAGGAATTGGTCAACAACTTTCTTTTCGTTTTCCCGAATCCGATCACGATTCTGCGCACGCAACTCATCACCATGGGCCCGGTTTTCAATCGGAACATATCGGCTCATTACAATCCCTCCTCAGGCATCAACCCCATTTCTTCAAGCAGTTCAGTAAGTACAGGCTCAATACCTGCGGCATAGTCAAGAGGGTTGAGCGATGAGTAACGCCCCATGGGTTCCTGACCGTCTAGCCAGTGCCCCATCCACGCGTCTACCAGTTCGGCATGCACACCCCGGTGGCGAAGCTCACTGCGCAAATAGTGCCGGTTTACGTTTAATGGAAGGTCCCACATGGCCCCCAAGTTCGCTTTCAGCGTGAGTTCCGAGACTGGCGTAACCCTGACAAGCTTTTTTGACTGTTTTACCCGAGGGGCTGCCTTTGAGAGGAAGAACAGAAAATGCTGCGGCTCTTCGATACCCAAAAGAGACCACATTTGATCTGCCACGCGTTCACGATGCTGCTTATACAGATCGAGCTGCTGAGCTAGCATTTCGGGGACTGGCTCCAGCCTCGCGTGACTGAAGGCGCTGTCGGTCTTATCTGCAACTACGAGCATCCTGGATACCGGGTCGTAGTCGGTACTGCGAGAAAGTGGTGCCTGGACACTGCGATACCCAGTAGCGAATGCCAGAAACATCACAACGTATGTGGTGAAGCTGTTGTGAATCTCTATCAGCGTGTTGGCATCTAGAAGCGTCTCCCTAGGCCTTTTTAAACTCTGGCGCAAGTTAGAAACAAATGCCGCCAACCATTCAGGTTTTGGGCATAGGGGGCTACCGATATAATGGTGGCGATGAGAACAACGAGCAACCGGTGCCAGCAAGCCCTTTGGATCATCCACCAATAATCCTTTTACCGCTTCCAGAAACCGGCACTGCAGGTCTGCTTCGGGCACACAGTAATAGTGAGTACCCACATGGGTGCCAGTTGATGGCTGATTTCCGGTAATAAACACAGCATCAACGACATCTCCCGAAACGTCAGCTATCTGATTAAAAAGACAGCGCTGCAATCGGGTCTCAGTTGCTCTAGTGCCCTCCTCCGATCGCAATCCAGAAATAACATCCCTAGCGCCCATCTCAAGATCGCAAAGGTCGGCACGTGGAAACAGATAACCATGCCAGCCACCTCCGGCCTCGCCGATAAAGTCGACTAGCAAATCCCAGATCAAGCGGACGATCGGCAGACGCAGCTGATTGTCCGCCTGACGCACACAGGCTTGCCATTCAGCTCTCATAGGACGCTCTCGCTCAGGCACCGGAACTTGGACCTGGATAAACCCACCCTCATAGCAGATTGCGATAGAGTCCCGGGAAATTCGCCCTGGGACTTCATCAACAGAGGCATAGAGTCGCGCATTTAAAACCGTTGATAGCGGTCGTCCGGTAAAAAGAAGAAGCCCCGTTGCTAACACACCAGTTGCACACCCTGCTCCTGCCCAGGAAAGCGTGGAAATGGCTTGCGCAACATCGAACTCTGTTAATCGATCCCAGCGCGAGGACAAAGCCTGGGCATTACGACGGATTTGGTCATTGTGGTAACGAGCCTGGAGGGCGCTACGCTGTATAGAACCACCCTTCTTCGGATTCGCCCTATCGGATGGAATCACTTGGCGAACCCTCGGTGCGACATCTCCGGTCGCAAGGGCTTCGAGTCTCGCCGATTCCAGACCTTTAGCATCGCAAAGTGGAGTCTCGATCAGAGAAAGACTCTCTCCTTCCACTTCATCCAGTTGCGTAGACGAGATGATTGCCGTGTCAATCTGAGCGTTCCGCCCCGGTGCTTCACCACCTTTTTTGCGAGCCGGCACTTCATGCGGTTTCTCTATGCCAAGAGACAAGCCGATGAGCCGGCGGATATCACCGAGCTGCTCTTTTTCTTTGTTACTTAACCCCACCTCCTCGGAATACTCAGCCTCTCGCAAAGCCTTGTAGCATGCGTGTCGACTCGGGAGTTCGAACCTAACGGAGTCCAGCACACTGCTATCGAGTCGACGCAACTCGCGAAATGCAGCCTGGAGATTTGCTGACGGCATTGCGCTGTTTCCGGATTTATCGGGCAGACCATGGTTAGCAGCGACGAGTGAGTGCGCCACCAGCTGAAGATGTGCACCGGACAAGGTCCCTGCCTTCGACAACGCATCCAAGCATCCATAAATCGGATGAGCAGTTTTAAACTGTGTAACCGCGTCGCCAGTTTCGATCCAACGCCCTGAAAGTTCGGTTTGATTGGCGATCGCTAAGCACAGTTTCTTCAAGTGCGGAGCAAAAGTAAGCAATTCGGACGACTCACCTTCCGGGAAATCCCTTTCAAGTTTGATCAACCAAACCCGCTGCAGCACTTCACTCAAAACATCCGCCACACCCTGAATTCCACGCATGCCGTAGGGAGGATCAATGATCTCTTCTAGCCAATCGTTCAGTTTTTGATCATTCATTGCTATCACCTGCCTGGCTTATCATTTGAGCGTCAGATGCTTTTTTCGGTACTTCAGAGAGCGCCTGGCGTCTCAGGCCAACAAACGAGGCGAGGGCCTGTTTCGACGAAAAAACTGACTGTTTGCTCCCACCGTTGTTTTTAATCAAATCCCCAAGCCCGGCCACCGCACGCACGTATTCTGTGCTTTTCATCTCAGAAACAACGAGATTGAGAAGCTCCCGATATGCCGATTCGGACTCAATGCAGGATCGGTCTCCTTTTTTTTCTTCAATCACCCGAATCCGCCTATCCCCGGGAAGGAAAGGCTTGATCGCCAAAGTTCGGACGTTGCAGAACACATGGAACTCTTTGCCCTCCATCCTTCCAATCGGAGGGTGCGCTACTATGTAATCCAAGAGCTGCGGCTCCGGCACCTCCGAAAAAGAGGACTTTCGATAGCTCAATCCCGTAAGTAGCCGCCGGTAATCGGGGGACAAATCACGTGCAAGGACCAGTTGGTCAACACGCACTTTTCTTGCTTTCACTTCATCGGACATAAGTTCTTGCTCCACTTCAGAATGTGAAGCTATTTTCCTAACTGGCAAGTCCCCGGTGTTCGGTCTAAATGCCCGAATTTCGCAATTAGCCCCAGATAGGCCAATTTTTTTGCTTGCAGCGGGAGAAAGTTGTGAAAGACTCAGGAGTAAATCAGGGCTGGAGCGTTTGCTATGAATGAAGAACCTACTGTCGATGCACTCAGAGAGCTTACTTACAAGGAGGTTCTTGCACTTTTTGAAGGAGACCAAGTCGCGGCAGATCGGTGGTTATCGTCATCCATCCGCGCCCTTGGCAACCACCCACCTATATCGCTGATGGGAACTAAACCGGGGCTTCAAAAAATCCGAAACTTGGTAAGGAAATGGGCAGAGGGTGCAGTTTCATAGAGTTAGCACCTCGAAATTATTGAACCAACACAGTTTCGATCCGCACTCAACCCGGCAAAGCTCCACGGCTGCAAAAGATCTCACCCCCCGGTAAGCTGGGCGAGGAAAACGCGTTCAGCAGAAACGCCATTGATTATTAGCTAGTTTCCGTCCATAAACGGCCTGTTTTCAAGGCTACTCGCCCGGCCGGGTCGGTCAAATTGTTTCTCTTGACCCACTTTATCCCGGTCACATCACAACCTGTGGTCTTCCGTCGCCATTTTGACCG
>Ga0208300_100169_pt1 | contig 67849 bp, 68 predicted proteins | sample 23_taG_FD_184096 | JGI IMG/M metagenome (GOLD analysis project Ga0208300, IMG submission 184096) | Marine viral communities from Cariaco Basin, Caribbean Sea - 23_WHOI_OMZ (SPAdes) (version 2) | ecosystem: Environmental > Aquatic > Marine > Oceanic | place: Caribbean Sea: Cariaco Basin...
GGATTTTTGGTTGTTCTTTTGTTTCAATGGCTTGCGACAAAGAATACCATTTTCCGCTGGAGGTTTCCCTCTCGGTTACTGAATTTTCCTGTTTAATATCAGCTTTTTATGTTTATGGATGGAAACTTTCTAGAAAAGCGGCAACGATTTTGTTTGCTCCGCGATATCATATAATTCAGAAATTTGACGAATGAACTGTGTCTGCCCACCATAACTAGGATGGCGAACACGAACCACCGGAGTAGCACTCAGAACCCGATCGGCTGCTGCCGCCGCATCGTTGCCAATCGCAACGATCCGCGAAGGATTTAAGAGTGTAACGAGCGCTTGGAGAACTTCCTCACCTGCTTTGCGTTCACGAGCATTATGTTGGCGATTCGTAAACGGCTCCCCAGACTCATGTGGGTGCAATGGAAAAACATTCCATAGAAATATCTTGGCATCAATCTGATCCAACATACGCCAAATCACAGCCGCCGTTCGCTCAGCCACTATCGCTCCCGTTGTCGGCTGTTTGGCAGAAATCCCCCACCGTTCGGAATGCTTCACAATATGCACATCATCCGTTAAAGCAAGTCCGGTACGTCTTCCCCCTCGATAACCGAGATCACGCCCAATCCATATTGCATCGACAGATTCTCGCGTGGCACTTTCTATTAACGCCGACAAAACCGATGCTCTAATACGGGGGGCATCACGCTGATCATGTACTTCGCATTTATCCGTATACGGATTAAAACAGTTTTCAAACTGTAAGGTCGCAACGGAGCTCACAAATGGGTGCATAATTAACTCCTCGCTTCAAGCGGCTCGTAATGAATCGATCTTTTGGCACGATCACCAATTATCCAACCGCCTTGAGCAGCTTTGATCTGACGAAACACCTTATAACCATCAAGTATGGCTCGCTCCCAAAGCTTCAATGGACACTGAGAAACCTCATATCCGGCAACAAATTCATTCACAGTTTTCAGAATCCCAAGCGACACGTGATCATGCCCTTTAAAGTACTCAAGTTCTTTCGCCTTGGAAAAAAGCCAAGCAGTCAAACCTTCTTCAACCACAATCGCTCGCCCACTATCCTGACTTTCATCATATGATGGTTTGCTTTTTCGCTTGTGCTTAATCAAAGCACGAACAACAGGCGACCAATGAAGAATAGCCGCATATGCGAGGTGAAAAACATCATGGAAGCGATACCCATCCAAATCAGAGATATTGTCAGTCAGGGGATCCCCAACAAACACCCCGTTCCATTGAAGATAACTTCGACCACTGGAACGTTCATTGATTCGAATGGCGAATTCCCTCGGGAGCTGTTCCTCTTTCTCAAATTCGGCATCGAAATCAATCAAATCTTCTGGGTCGGGATCAAGAAACGCACCCCGTGCTTTACGCATATTGCCTCTGGCCACATCGGAAAACGCCAGTTTCGCCGCGTACAAAGCATCTAGGTAATCTTTTGCGAATGCGACGATCTTACTACGATCAGGAGTAGGCTCTAATAATGAAGCAGCCGAACGGCCGAGCTTAAATAATGTAGTATCGACTGAGCCAATTGATGTCGGTACCGTCACATGTGCCAACGCACCTTCAAACATGTCACTAGCAGCGCTTTGCACTGTGAAAAACTCTGTCCCTGCTGCTTCAGAAAAAACTTCTTCAAGCGGAAAGCCTAACCTTCTGCATAAGGCTGTAAGGTACCAAAGTGTATCGCCGAACTCTTCTTCAGCTGCACGCTTATATTCCGGATACGCTGTTTTCTCCCGGATATGCTTCTTCGCGGTAGACATTATTCCGCCGACCTCACCATAAAGGCCCTGCAGAATTGGGCTAATATCCTGCTGATCAAGTACATCTGTCTCTGCTATACCATCCGCATAGTCAGCCAGCAATATGGAGCCTTTTTCATTTGATGATTTAGTCACGAAGCGTTATCCATTCAAAGGGTGGTCCTTGATAACCCACAACACCCATACCACGTATCCATCCTTCCAGGCGCTCAATCAATTGGGAATCGTCAAAACAAGATCGGCCTATCCCCTTCTTACAAATTTCTCGTCCATCGCGGGAAATCAAGTCATCAGGAAACTTTGGCCCATCCCCACCAAAATATACAAAGTCATCGCTCACCAACACTCGATTTACACCTGTATCTCGCTTCACATGGTCTGGATTGACCTGGCCATCACTTTTTGAGTGGAAAGAATCAAGCTGATGCCAAGCCGCATCAAGTCCGTCACGAAAATATATGTTGTCCCCGCAACTTTGTTTTCGACTTCCTCTGCGGTAGGGCTTCTTTGCTTGAAATCGAGGATCCTCAAAATATTCATCAAAGGGCATTACCTCGGTCACCTTCATAGCGTAGACCATCTGACCGCCACGCCTGACACTCCGGTCGTTGCTCCCACTGCCAACGACCCAATCACCAATATCGGCGGTACGCCGAATATCAGGCTTACAGGTCGCAAGTGTGCAGTAACCATAAAACGGGTTTGGTGCAAAGCCGCTATCGTACCGGACGACATATGAATAAATGCGAGTCATTAGCAAGGATGCCGCTTCAATGGTACGGGATCACAAGGATTACCATCCGGTTTTTCCCAACCATCCTTGCCATTGATTGCATCAATAATCGAATCACCGTTCCAACCCACTACCGCATCAGCATACTCTTCCAATGCTGAAGGGAGATTGCACTCGTTCTCACCGTGGGCCCATACGCCAACAATGCGTTTTTCCTGTTTAGCTGCGTACTCAATTTCCCAGTTGACCCAATCGCTGTCTTTGGTTTGAGGGGATACGTAACAAATAAACACACCAGCCCAATTGATCGCCGGAGCCAGTATTTGGCTCTTGATGTAATTAGGGTCTGATGCGTTGTTAAATTTACCCGTATGAATTGAAGAATCCCGGACGGTGATTCCTTTGGGGGCCAATAAGTCTTTTAACTTCTGTAGACCGTGGTCATCTGCGTGCACATGGCTAATAAATACATTCTTAGTGTCCGCCATAACTTAAGCTCCCCTGCCCTTTATTATAAGATGCGACGTACAGGTCTTCCCAGCGTGTATTGTATACGAGCACTACCGACCATACCAAGGGCTTAGCTTGCAACCCTAAACGGTCGATATTTGTTCTTCGGGCAATTTTACGCTCACACTCCCCACAACTCGCCCTAACAGGTTGGCTCAATTGTCCCCAATAGCCACCATAACTTCACCGCCATAAAACCGCTTTGCAGCGCCGGAGTTATGCATGGAAGTCCAACAACGACCGCCTTTTCCACGGCCAGGCACAGATGAATATGAAGAGCTACCGCAATATGTGGAGAAGCCTCCACTCCCCTTCCGCAGGACCATCCGCCGGCAAGAGCTGCACCAGATCGTGCCCTTGGCAGAAACCACGATCTACGAGTTGGAGCGTCGCGGGGAGTTCCCGCGCCGCTTCAACCTGACGCCCCGCTGCGTGGTGTGGGACCTGGAGGAAGTGGAGGCGTGGATCGAGGAACGCAAACAGGCATCCCGATCAGGTGGCATCGGTCCCGCACCGGGACCGGATGTGAAGCAACGTCTCACCCGCCCGGTACGATCCCGTTGACACTACTCTACAAATCCGAAATTTCAGGTGAGATTTTAACCAGTGTTGCCGACGGGATGGCTGCTTCAACATCCACTAGAGCAGCGCGCGCAGCACTCTCTACGCTATCCGCTTCGCGAGTGAACTCCAACGCCAGGTAACCAGGCTGCCCCGTACCCACCAGGGCGTCGGTGCAACCGGCAGCTCCCAGACGCTCCACCAGCGCATTCGGATCACAGCGCTGGTCACCCACGTCATATTTCAGTGTAAAAATACATTCCATAAGCTAAGTCTCCAGTTCTCTCCCTGTCACCTTGGCCTGTTTCAGCGAGGGTGACATTCCTCATGAGCCAGGTACTATCCGTTCCAGGGTCTGCTCAAGTTGATGGCGATCCGCCTGGCGCTTGGCCTTGGAGCGACGGGCAAGGTTCTGCAGCTTTCGCCCTACCCCCGGCAATGCTGCGGCGTCTGCCAGGTCGATCAATCCAAAGTCAGGCTGCTCATCTTCGACGGACCAAAGAAAGCCACGTGACGGCTTATCCAGCTTTCCGGATATCCACAAGAGTAACCGTGCCCTGTTCTCCAACAGTTGCGCCGCTGTGACCGGCTCGGCGGTCATCCCCCGGAAGTGAGCATCGAAGATCGCCTCAAAATCCACCGATTCCCGAGGAGCCAGTAGTTCCCAGGCCGGTTTGGGACTGCAAGTCAGGTACACCAGAAAGGTGCGCCACAACGTCGCGTCGGCCCGCTCGTCTTCCAGCAGTAAGCCAATATCGAACAGATCCCTGGGGTGTTGGCGGGACAAGGCCGCCGCCAGTTTGCCGGCGTAGAGATCGGTAAAATCGAGAACCTGCGCCGAAGCAAAGCCGAAGGCCTGCTCCACCTTCGGCTGGACCACCATAGTACGAACCGGATGCACCGTGCCGCGCATCACCGGGGTGGTTTCGACCTGCACCCGGGCACGGCCGCGGCTGCATATCAGCCGCGTGATGCCTCCGGTGTTCGCGCCACCCGACGTCTGCACCTGAAGCTGCAAAGGGCGGGCACGCAATGTCCCCGCCAACTGCTCCAGCACCGCCGACATCGCCGCCACGTCCGCCTCGAAGTCCTGCACCGGCAACCAGGTCAGGTCGATATCGACCGACAGCCTCGGAAGATCGTGCTCGAATAAGTTGATGGCCGTCCCGCCTTTCAGGGCAAAGCGGGTTTCCTTTGCCAGCACCGGCAGGATATCCACCAGCAACTGCACCCGATCGCTGTAGCGTTTATCCCAACTGTTCATCGAGGTCTCCCGGCAGGGTGATCTGATATCGGGGATGCAGATGGCCACCGGAAACCAGGGACCGTTTACCACGTCCGAGGTCTACACCATCGAGCGACAAATGAGAAAACCAGGCATGCCCATGGCGTTCGGCCAGGGCAAGAAACAAGCGCTTGGCCTTGATGCTGCGGCAATAGCTCAGCAACATTTCAAGCCGTTGTGGACGCAGGGTGGCCATGCCCTGCATCAACGCGTCGACCTCATAGACCCCACTGGCATCAGACGCTTCGCCACACAACTCCAGCATGGCCCGCTCCGGTGTCGAACACACCAATACCCCACTTGGCGCTGCTTCACGCCGTTCCAGACCCTGGTCCAGCAGCGCCTGATCCGATGTCTCATCGGTAAAAGAAAGGACTGGCAGATCAAAAGGCCCCTTGCCGCAGTACTCGACACGTTCCGCCAACGGCAACTTGCCCACCCACCCCGGCACACGATCCGGCCCATAGAGTGTGACCACCGCCGCTTCACCCAGGCGCAGGTAGTGCTCATGTCCCTGCCAGGCCAAGGCAAAGCGCCCACCCACATGCAGCGACAGGCCCTCCGTCCATTGCAGCGTTCTCACCACACCTTCCCACCGCAGGGAACCGCCTTTGCGCATGTACACGCCACGGGCCGGGGAGACCAACCAACCGCTGTCCACATAGCGCACCACCAGGCTGCTGGAATAGCCGTGCGCCCTTAACCAGCGGCTGGAAACCACGCCGGTATCGCTGAGCCCAGCCAGCAGCCGGTTTAATTTACTCTCATTTTGGTCACTCATAGTGACCAAAATACACTTTCTGTAAACCAAAGCCAATAGCTGACAGTTTAATAATTTCCATGAAAAGTCACTTTTAGTGACTTTAGCAGAGTTTTTATAAACTATACGGGTAGGCTCCTTACCTACCCGCCCGTGAATCGGGGCTTGCACACTCTCCCCGGCATGCGCAGTACAAGACGTATTCATACCGACGCCCTCAACGCCGGCACCGACATACACGATGGCAACAGCGTTGGCGTGTAGGTGTCGCCCGCCACCCAGGCATCGATCATGTTCGCCCACTCCTGCAGCATATGCCGACGCTGCTCGGCATACTCCGCCTTGTTGTACACGGCGCGTGACGAACGGTTGTCCTCGTGGGCCAGTGCCTTCTCGATCCAGTCACGATTGAAACCAACTTCGTTGAGCAAGGTGGAGCCGGTTCGGCGCAGGTCGTGAACCGTGAACGCTTCCAGGGGAAGCCCCTTCTCGCGGGCCTGGTCGGACACCCTGATCGTCACCCGATTCAAGGTGGCCATGGACATGTGCTGGTCGCCGTCATAGCGCGCCGGCAACAGGTACTTGGAACCGCCGGCACAGGTCTTCAGCGCCACCAGGATGTCCAATGCCTGCTGGGACAAATAGACATTGTGGGGGAAGCGGCGCTTCATCCGTTCCTTGGGAATGCTCCACACCCCCGTTTCAAAATCCACCTCGTCCCAGGTCGCCCTGAGCAACTCCCCTTTCCTTACCAGGGTCAGCAGGATCATCCGCAGCGCCAGGCGAATGGTCGGCAATGTGGCAACGGTATCCATCTCATGCATCATCAGCCGAATCTCGCTGGGGGTCAGTGCGCGATCCTTGGGAGTAAACGTGGCGATGGACGCAGGGCTCACCTCCTCAGCCGGGTTGGGCACTTTCTCGCCGTGCATGATGGCGTGACCGAAAACCTGCTTCACAATGTCGCGCACAATAATGGCGGTGGCCGGTGCCCCACGTTTTTTCACCTTCATGCACAGGGCCCGCAGGTCGTCGGGCGAGATTTCAGCCAGCAGGCGGTTCTTGAATGCCGGCAGGATGTCGCGGTCGATGATGTGCTTGCGCATGGCGCGGGTGCTGTCGGCCATGCCGGAGGCTTCCAACCACACCTCGGTGAATTCCGCGAAATTCTTGGCTCGGGACAGGCGGCGTTTTTCCCGCTGTTTCTCCTGGGCGGGAGAGCGTCCTTCCTCCACAGCCTTGCGGGCATCCAGCAGACGCTCCCGCGCCAGGGCCAGGGAAATACCGCCCGGCCCGTAGCGACCCAGGGTGAGGGTTTCGCGGCGGCCATTGAGACGGTAGTCATAACGGAAGGTGATGGTGCCGGTTTTCGACACCGTCACGTACATGCCATCGCGGTCGGAGACCTTGTAGGGCGCGGCTTTGGGCTTGAGTTTGCGTAGTGCTGTATCGGTCAACATATCAGGTTTCTCCTGTGTTTTTGCGGTTTGTTACCGTCAAGGGTCAGGAGCCCTGATGATGTCCCTAAGTTCTTGATTTCAAAAGAAGTCAGGGCGTAGTTTTACCGTCATGCCGAAAAAAGGCATGACGGTAATTGGGAGGGTCTTAATTCCGGGAATTTGCGATACCGTCACTTTTACCGACAAATGTTTCTGCTTGCCGCCGATAGCCACCGATAGGTAATGAGATATAAATTTATACAAATCATGAATTTACGTCATTTTTCCGATTGCTACCGATAGTCCCTGAAAGACCTTTTTTCACTCCCACTCAATGGTCGCCGGCGGCTTGGAGGATACGTCGTAGGTTACCCGGGACACACCGGTAATCTCGTTGATGATCCGGTTGGAGACCGTTTCAAGCAGGTCGTACGGCAGATGTGCCCAGCGGGCTGTCATGAAGTCGATGGTCTCAACCGCTCTCAGGGCCACCACGTACTCGTAGCGGCGGGCATCGCCAACCACGCCTACCGACTTGACCGGCAGGAACACGGCAAACGCCTGGCTGGTCTTGTGGTAGAGATCGGCACGGTGGAGCTCTTCCAGGAAGATGGCGTCTGCCTTGCGCAGGATATCGGCGTATTCCTTTTTCACTTCACCGAGAATGCGCACGCCCAGGCCCGGACCCGGGAACGGGTGACGATAGACCATATCGTAAGGCAGGCCCAGCTCAAGGCCAATCCGGCGCACCTCATCCTTGAACAGTTCCCGCAGCGGCTCCACCAGCTTCATTTTCATGGTTTCCGGCAGGCCACCCACGTTATGGTGAGATTTGATGACGTGCGCCTTACCGGTCTTGGAGGCGGCTGACTCGATTACGTCCGGATAAATGGTGCCCTGGGCGAGCCAGTTCACATCGCGGATGTTGGCCGCTTCGCTGTCAAATACATCGATAAAGGTGTTGCCGATGATCTTGCGCTTCTGCTCAGGATCATTGATGCCCTTGAGTTTAGACAGAAACAGGTCTTCTGCATCCACCCGGATTACTTTCACGCCCATATTGCGGGCAAACATGTCCATCACCTGGTCGCCTTCGTGGAGACGCAACAGGCCGTTATCCACGAACACACAGGTCAGCTGGTCACCGATCGCCCGGTGCAGCAACGCAGCAGTCACGGAGGAGTCGACACCCCCGGACAAGCCCAGCAGCACCTTGTCGCTGCCTACCTGATCCCGGATCTGCCGAACCGCGTCGTCCACGATCTTCGCCGGCGTCCACAGCGCCTCGCAACCACACACGTCCAGAATAAAATGCTCGAGAATCCGCTTGCCCTGAAGCGTATGGGTCACTTCCGGATGGAACTGAACACCATAGAGGTTCCGGCTCAGGTCCTGCATGGCGGCAATGGGGGCGCTTTCGGTAGACGCCAGCAGCTCGAAGCCTTCTGGCATAGCCACCACCTTGTCACCGTGGCTCATCCAGACATCCAGCAACGAATCGCCAGTGGTGGTCAGGTGATCGGTGATATCCCGTAGCAGCGGGCCGGTGGCGCGCACTTTCACCTGGGCGTAGCCAAATTCCCGCTTCTCGGAACTGGCAACCCGGCCGCCGAGCTGCTCCGCCATGGTCTGCATGCCGTAACAGATACCGAGGACCGGAATGCCGCGATCAAACAGGCCTTCCGGCGCCCGGGGGCCGCCCAGCTGTGTGACCGACTCAGGCCCACCGGCAAGAACAATCCCTTTCGGGTTGAACTCGTTGAGTTCTTCCTCGGTAATATCAAACGCCCTGATCTCACAGTAGACGCCAATCTCCCGTACACGGCGGGCAATGAGCTGGGTGTACTGGGAACCGAAATCGAGAATCAGGATGCGGTGGTCGTGAATGTTCTGGGCCATGGAGTCCTCGGAGCTAAATGAACAACGCGGCCCTCAGGGGAGCCGCGTCTGGTCAGGCAATGATTAACCGATACGGTAGTTTGGCGCTTCTTTGGTGATGGTCACATCGTGCACGTGGCTCTCACGCATACCAGCGTTGGTGATGCGCACAAATTCCGGCTTGGTACGCATCTCTTCCATTGTGGCGCTACCGGTGTAGCCCATGGAAGCACGCAGGCCGCCAATCAGCTGGTGAACGATGTTGCGCATTGGCCCCTTGCAGGCGACACGGCCTTCAATGCCCTCGGGCACCAGCTTTTCGATACCCTTGCTGGCATCCTGGAAGTAACGGTCGCTGGAGCCCTGCCCCATAGCGCCGATTGAGCCCATGCCACGGTATGCCTTGTAGCTGCGGCCCTGGAACAGCTCAACCTCGCCGGGTGCTTCATCGGTACCGGCCAGCAGGCTGCCGATCATGACGCAATGGGCACCGGCGGCTATGGCCTTGGCGATATCGCCAGAGAATCGTATGCCACCGTCGGCAATCAGCGGTACGCCGCGTTCCTTCAGGGCAGCCGCCACGTTCGAGACCGCTGAAATCTGGGGTACGCCAATGCCGGCGACAATGCGGGTAGTGCAGATAGAACCGGGACCAATACCCACCTTCACGGCGTCGGCACCGGCGTCCGCCAGAGCGAGAGCCGCCTGGGAGGTTGCAATGTTACCGCCAATCACCTGAACTTCCGGGAAGTTCTGCTTGACCCAGCGAACACGCTCGATCACACCCCGTGAATGACCGTGGGCGGTATCAACCACGAGCACATCCACGCCGGCCTCTGCCAGCGCCGTAATCCGCGCCTCGGTGTCGCCGCCGGTACTGACAGCGGCACCGACACGCAACCGCCCCTGGTCATCCTTGCAGGCCAGCGGGTAGTCTTTGGCCTTCTGAATGTCCTTGACGGTGATCAGTCCACGCAGCTCGAAATTGTCATTGACCACCAGCACCTTTTCGATGCGGTGGCGGTGCAGCAACTCCTTGACGTCGTCCAGGCAGGCCCCTTCTTTCACCGTGACCAGCTTATCCTTGGGCGTCATGATGTCCTGCACCGGGGTGTCCATCCGGCTTTCAAACCGGATGTCGCGGCCAGTGACAATGCCCAACAGATCGCGGCCATCGACCACCGGCAGGCCGGAAATGTTGTTGGCCATGGTGATATCCACCAACTCGCGGACGGTGGTATCCGGTGTCACGGTAATCGGGTCTTTCACCACTCCGCTTTCGAACTTCTTGACCTTCCGAACCGCTGCTGCCTGCTGCTCAACGGTCATGTTCTTGTGCATGATGCCAATTCCGCCTTCCTGGGCCATGGCGATGGCCAGGTCCGCTTCGGTAACGGTATCCATTGCGGAAGACACCAGCGGAATGTTCAGAGTGATACCTTTGGTCAACCGGGTCTGCAGGCTAACCTGGTGGGGAAGAACTTCTGAATATCCGGGAACCAGCAGAACGTCATCAAATGTGAGGGCTTCTTCGGCAATTCGCAGCATTGGGATCCGCCTTTTGAACGTGCTAAGTTGGGAATTTCCGTGCTGTACCCGCGGCGGTACAACAAAGCAAAATCCTTAATCGACCCATTATAAAGGGGCTCTCGGGGACAGTAAACCGCGCCGTTTTCAACGTTCGATTGCATCTTTTTGAAATTTCGCTATTTTTAACCTCCCATTTTTCGGCTTTTGCGTATGCATAACGACGGAGTCAGACCGGTGACATCTCCCCTTCAGGACACCCGCCCCCGGGCACTCAGCGTCAGCGAACTGAACCACCAGGCCAGGCACCTGCTGGAATCCAGTTTTATGCAGGTGTGGGTGGAAGGTGAACTGTCGGGATTTTCACGGCCTTCCTCCGGGCACTGGTACTTTTCCCTGAAGGACCGAAAATGCCAGGTACGCTGCGCCATGTTCCGCGGTTTGAACCAGCGAATCCGCACATTGCCAAAAGAAGGCGACCAGGTACGCATCCGCGGCAAAGTCACCCTCTACGAGAACCGGGGCGACTTCCAGATTATCGTCGAGCATATAGAGCCGGCCGGCCTCGGCGCACTGCAGCAGGCCTTTGATGAGCTCAAGCGCAAACTTCTCGCCGAAGGCCTGTTCGATAACGCCCGAAAAAAACCGTTACCTTCACTACCAAAACACATTGGTGTGGTTACCTCTCCAACCGGCGCGGCCATTCACGACATCCTCACGGTACTGGCACGTCGCTGCCCGGCCATTCCGGTTACCCTTTATCCAACCGCCGTGCAGGGCGAGGCAGCAACCTCCGATATTGTCCGTGCCATTGAACGGGCCCAGGCCCATGGCGTTGCCGATGTACTGATCATCGGCCGGGGTGGCGGATCTCTGGAGGACCTCTGGTGCTTCAACGAAGAAGCCGTGGCCCGGGCCATTGCAGCCTGCACAATCCCCACCGTCAGCGCGGTCGGTCACGAGGTGGATGTCACCATTGCTGATTTCGTTGCCGATCTGCGGGCCCCGACGCCCTCGGCCGCTGCCGAAAAAATCTCACCGGACCAGTCCGACTGGCTGAAGCAGCTCCGTGAGCGGGAGTTCCGGCTCTCCAACGCCATGGAGCTTGCCCTGAAACGCCTCAACACCCAGCTCGGGCACCTGGCCGCGCGACTGCGGGATCCGAGACGGGAATTGCTTGAAAAGGCCCAGCGCATGGATGAGTTGGAGCTGAGGCTTGGAAAGGCTATCCGACAGCGCTTGAGCACGGTAAGTACCAGGAATGACCACCTGCGCCAGAGGCTGGTGATGCAATCACCTGGCCGGCAGCTTTCGCAAAACCAGGCTACGGTGAACCGCATTACCGATCAACTGGTCTCGCTGATGCAACAGGGCCTCAGGTATCGGCGGGAAAACCTGGAACACGCGGCACAGACTCTCAATGTCGTGAGCCCCCTGGCGACCCTGGGCCGTGGTTACGCCATCGTGCGGGATAGTGATGGCAGGATCATCCGGGAGGCATCGGCGGTCAGTGCCGGGGAAACCGTTTCTGCCCGGGTTGCCAAGGGTGAGCTGACGGCAAAGGTGACATCGGTCAAATCTGCGGAGGAAACGGAGCCATAAACCGGCCAGACTAAGCCAATGGTCTACTAGTCCGTGATTTCAAACGGCCTAAAGTTGTCAGGAAACGCACTAAAACAACAACAGGCACGATGAGGTGGAATATATGGACTACCACTCAGAATTCCGGCGGTCAATAGACAACCCGGACGACTTCTGGCGTGAACAGGCGGAAAAAATTGACTGGTTCGAACCGCCGAAAACCATCTGGCAGCCGACCGACAACGGCCACGGGCAGTGGTTTCCCGACGGCACCCTGAACACCTGTGACGTGGCGCTGGATGCCAACATCCGGGCCGGCCGGGGCGACCAGAAAGCCCTGATCTACGATTCACCGGTCACCAACACCAAGCGCTCCTACACCTACAACGAACTCACCGACGAGGTGGCCCGTTTCGCCGGCGCCCTCAAGGATCGTGGCATCACCAAAGGTGACCGGGTCATCATCTACATGCCGATGATTCCTGAAGCCGTTATCGCCATGCTCGGCTGCGCACGCATCGGCGCGATTCACTCGGTGGTGTTCGGCGGTTTTGCCGCCCACGAACTGGCGGTTCGCATTGATGATGCCACACCCAAAGCGGTTATCACCGCCTCCTGCGGTATCGAAGTGACTCGCGTCATCGAATACAAGCCACTGGTGAACAAGGCCATCGACCAGGCCAGCCACAAACCGGAAACCTGCATTGTTTACCAGAGACCCCAGGCAAAGGCAGACCTGAGCCCGGGCCGTGATTTCGACTGGAACGAACTGATGGCGGCCGCCGAACCGGCTGACCCGGTGCCCGTCAAATCAACCGATCCGCTCTATATCCTCTATACCTCCGGCACAACCGGCAAGCCGAAAGGCGTGGTCCGGGACAATGGCGGCCACGCGGTTGCCCTGAACTACAGCATGAACCTGGTATACGACGCCAAACCCGGCGATGTTTACTGGGCCGCCTCGGACGTGGGCTGGGTAGTCGGCCACAGCTACATCGTCTACGCCCCGCTCTTTGCGGGCTGCACCACCATTCTCTACGAGGGTAAACCGGTAAAAACGCCCGATGCCGGCGCATTCTGGCGGGTGGTTCAGGATCACAAGGTAAACATGCTGTTCACCGCTCCGACGGCCTTCCGGGCGGTTCGCAAGGAAGACCCCGAGGCGGACCAGCTTTCCCGCTACGACATCAGCTCTCTCAAGCGCCTGTTCCTGGCCGGCGAGCGGCTGGACCCGGCGACGTACGAATGGCTGAAGGAACATACCGGCCTGCCGGTTCTCGATCACTGGTGGCAGACCGAAACCGGCTGGGCCATTTGCTGCAATCCGGTCGGCATCGAAATGATGGCCACCAAACCCGGCTCTGCGACTGTACCCTCACCCGGTTACAACGTTCAGGTGGTGGACAGGAACGGCAGCCAGATACCCGCGGGCGAACAGGGGCAGATTGCCGTAAAACTGCCACTGCCACCGGGCTGCATGATGACCGTTTGGGGCGACGACGAGCGCTTCCGCAAAACCTATCTGGAACCCATTTCCGGGTTTTACAGTTCCGGCGACGGCGGCTTCATTGATGATGACGGCTATGTATTCATCATGGGCCGCACGGATGACGTGATCAACGTTGCCGGCCACCGCCTGTCTACCGGCGAGATGGAAGAAGTGGTGGCCTCCCATCCAGCCGTCGCGGAGTGCTGCGTGGTGGGTGCTCACGATGACATGAAAGGACAGATTCCCATTGGTCTCGTGCTGATCAAGGATGGTGCGACCATTGACCACGATGAGCTGGAAGATGAGCTGGTGGAGATGATGCGTGACAAGATCGGTGCCATTGCCTGTTTCCGGCGGGCCCTGGTGGTCGAACGCCTGCCGAAAACCCGCTCCGGCAAGATCCTGCGACGGGTGATCCGGCAGATTGCCGATGGCGAGGAATACACCGTTCCCAGCACCATTGACGACCCGGCCATACTGGAGGAAATCAGCGAGCAATTCCGCCACTAGCAGCCTGTCGGCAACCGGTAATCGTCCCCGGTCAAACCGGGGACGATGGGTCTGTATGTCCTGACTCACAACCCGTTGTTTCCAGGCAAATTAAAACCTGCATGAAAGGGTTGAAAATTTCGTTGACGGCCCCCGAACTCGGTCTATACTGAAAATGCTGTGAACATACAGCGGTATTTGGTGAATGCGTTTCAACGTCCTGCCGAAGTGCTCTTCGTTGCCCCTTTCCTCAGTACTCTCTGGATTTCTCAGCACCGGTTCCACATGGAATTTGAAGGTCCCGTGAGGGCAAATTACAGAAAGACAGGAAAGATCAATGTCCGATACTAAAACTGGCCACGTTAAGTGGTTTAACGAGTCCAAAGGCTTTGGCTTTATCGCTCAGGACGGTGGCAGTGACGTGTTTGTTCACTACAGCGCAATCAATTCAAGCGGTTTCCGTACCCTGACCGAAGGCCAGCAGGTACAGTTTACCGTTACACAGGGCCCGAAAGGTCCCCAGGCGGAAAACGTAACCCCCGTCTAAGGGTTTCCGTTCCGTCCTTTGCCCCTCACGGGCATTGGAAAATCAACAGGCCGGCATTCGTGCCGGCTTGTGTCGTTCCGGGCGCCGGTCTGGCTCAGGCGCCCGCAACCTCGGCCTCCCTCGCCGGCTCCGGCATTTCGGCTCCCACCGCCTGTGCCACGGCCGAGAACAGCGCCTGCAGCGTCGCAGAGGTGGTATCTTCCGCCAGTGCCGCCGCACTGCAGTGCTTGCCATTCGCAGTCAGCCGGATACAGGCCAGGGCATTGGCATTGGTGCCTTCGCCCAGGGCAAACTCGTCATACGCTTCAACCGCAATGGAGAGTCCGAACCGGCCTTCCAGGGCTTCAGACACCGCTTCCACGGCACCCAGGCCGCGGCCGTCCAGGCGCACTGGTGCAGACTCACTGCCAACGGACACTTCGGCGCGAACGCCCTCTTCGTCCCGGTGCAGATCGTAGGACCTCAATGCCCAGTCAGCATGAACCTTCAGGTAACGGTCCTCGAACAGCCGGTGAATGGTCAGTGAATCGATCTCGCCGCCGTTGGTTTCGGCTTCTCTCTGCACCACCTTGCTGAACTCGATCTGCAGCCAGCGCGGCAGGCTGATGTTGTAATCCCGCTCCAGCACATAGGCGACACCGCCCTTGCCAGACTGACTGTTGATGCGCACAACCTCCTCATAGCGGCGGCCTACATCAAACGGATCAATGGGCAGGTAGGCCACATTCCAGGTCTCCCCTTCTTTCCGGCGCGCCAGACACTTGCGAATGGCATCCTGGTGACTGCCCGAGAAGGCGGTGAACACCAGCTCCCCGGCGTAGGGGTGGCGGGGATGGGTGGAGATCTCGGTACAGGCTTCAACCAGCTCGCTGATCTCCGCCATTCCGGAAAGATCCAGCGTGGGGTCAATGCCCTGGGAATAGAGGTTCATCGCCATGGTGACCAGATCCATATTCCCCGTACGCTCCCCGTTACCCATCAGGGTACCCTCAACGCGGTCGGCACCGGCCATCACAGCCAGTTCCGCAGCCGCCACGGCGCAGCCGCGGTCGTTGTGGGTATGCACACTGATACTGATGTGCTCACGGCGCCTGATGTTGTCGCAGATCCATTCAATCTGGTCGGCAAACACGTTCGGCGTAGCCATTTCAACGGTCGCTGGGAGGTTGATGATCATCGGCTGCCCCTGGTCCGGACGCCAGACGTCGCTCACGGCATCGATCACTTCCGCCGCGAAATCCAGCTCGGTGCCAGTGAAACTTTCCGGTGAATACTGGAACGTCCATTCCGTTTCCGGATGGCGTGCCGCTATGTCCCTGACCACCTTCGCGCCATTTACCGCAATATCACGGATGCCGTCGCGGTCGAGCCCGAACACCTGCTCCCGCTGCACGGTCGATGTCGAGTTATAGACATGCACGATGGCCTTGCGGACACCAGAGAGCGCTTCGTAGGTGCGCTCGATCAGCTCCGGCCGGGCCTGGGTCAGTACCTGGATCTTTACATCCTCGGGAATGCGGTTTTCCTCGATCAGCTTGCGGCAGAAGTCAAAGTCAGGCTGACTCGCAGCAGGAAAACCGATTTCAATTTCCTTGAAGCCCAGCTTGACCAGTAAATCGAACATCCGCTGCTTCTGGGCAACCGACATGGGCTTCACCAGCGCCTGGTTACCGTCCCGAAGGTCTACCGCACACCAGGCCGGCGCCTTTTCGATGACCTTGTCGGGCCAGCGGCGATCAGTTTTGGCAACAGGTTTGAACGCAACGTATTTGCGATGATCGAAAGCCATGCGTGTTATTCCTTGCGGTTTCGGGGGTGAAATTCTCAGTGCGTACAGGTTAACGCGATAACGCTGATATTTGATTGCGAAGTTTGGTTGAAAAGCGTACTTTTTAATTCATTAATTGCTATTTATATAATATTCATGGAATTTTATGCCACATAATCAGAAAAATCTCATCAAAATCGATAAAATTGACCGGCGGATCCTCGAACAGGTCCAGAACGACGGTTCCCTGACCAACCAGGAACTGGCGGAAAAGGTGGGGCTTTCTCCCTCTCCCTGCCTGCGCCGGGTTCGGGCCCTTGAGGAAGCGGGCATCATTGTCAGGACTGTGACCATCCTGGACCACAAGAAGCTGGGCCTGTCACTCACGGCGATCATACTGATCGGCATGGACCGACACACGCCAGAGCGTTTTGCCACCTTTGAAGAACAGGTTGCCGAATACCCGGAAGTGCAGGAGTGCTACCTGATCACCGGACAGGATGCCGATTACATGCTCAAAGTCGTGGTTCCGGATATGGACCACTACCACCATTTCCTGCTCAACCGGATCACCCGGATTCAGGGGGTCAGTGGTGTACATTCAAGCTTTGTGCTTCGACGGGTAACAGACAGTACCGCCCTGCCCCTGGGCTACCTGTCCTGATTCAGGACACCAGTTCGCGAACGCAGGCTCGGCTGCGAGCCTGGACCGGCCGACGCCGCGGGGCAACATCAATGGATTCGTCGGTCATCATCTGTACCTTGTGCAACAGGCTCCGTACAATAACGACCACTTTACGACAAATAAAGGCTGCGGCGGGGCAACCGCCGACTGTCCATTAGTCTAACACTCCAGATTTCTGACAAACGGAAGACACGATGCGAGCAAGCCGTTACCTGATTGCCACCCAGAAAGAGACCCCCGCTGACGCGGAAATCATCAGCCACCAGCTGATGTTGCGCGCCGGCATGATCCGCAAACTGGCTGCCGGGTTATACACCTGGTTGCCGATGGGGCTACGGACTCTGCGCAAGGTTGAACGGATTGTTCGTGAAGAGATGGACAAGAGCGGTGCCCAGGAAGTTTTGATGCCGGCTGTTCAGCCCGCGGAACTGTGGCAGGAATCCGGCCGCTGGACCCAGTATGGCGGAGAACTGCTGCGGATGAATGACCGTCACGGCCGGGACTTCTGTTTTGGCCCGACCCACGAAGAGGTCATTACCGACCTGATCCGCAACGAGCTCAAGAGCTACAAGGAACTGCCGGCCAACTTCTATCAGATCCAGACCAAATTCCGGGATGAGCGCCGTCCCCGGTTCGGCGTGATGCGTGCCCGGGAATTCATCATGAAGGACGCCTACTCCTTCCATATCAATGCCGGGTCCCTGGATGAGACCTACCAGCTCATGCACCGCACTTACTGCGCGATTTTCGACCGCCTGGGGCTGGATTACCGTCCGGTACAGGCTGATTCGGGCGCCATTGGCGGCAGTGCCTCCCATGAATTCCATGTGCTTGCTTCCTCCGGTGAGGACGACATCGTCTTCAGCACCGACAGCGACTACGCCGCCAACATCGAAAAGGCCGAGGCCGTGGCCCCTGCCGGCCAGCGCCCGGCACCTGCTGAAGCGCTGAAAGAGGTCGCCACTCCGGACCAGAGAACCATTGACGCGGTGTCTGAATTCCTGGGCATTGATGCCACGCGCACGGTCAAGACCCTGCTGGTCAAGGCCGAGGCCGATGAGGAAGGCCACTCAGGCCTGGTGGCACTGGTCCTCCGGGGCGACCACACCCTGAACGAGATCAAGGCCGGGAACCTGGCAGGCGTGGCTGAGCCGCTGACCATGGCTACGGATGAGGAAATCGAGCAGGTCATTGGCTGCAAGGCCGGCTCCATTGGCCCGGTCAAGCTGAACGTACCGGTGATTGTTGATCGCAGTGCCGCTCACCTGGCGGACTTTGTCTGCGGCGCCAACCGGGACGGCTTCCATCTGACCGGCGTGAACTGGGAAAGGGACGTCCCGGTGGATCGCGTGGAGGACCTGCGCAATGTCGTCGAAGGCGACCCGAGCCCAGACGGCAAGGGCACCCTGGAAATCCGCCGGGGCATCGAGGTTGGCCATATCTTCAAGCTCGGCAACAAATACAGCACCGCCATGAACGCGACGGTCCTGGACGAGAACGGCAAAAGCGTGATCATGGACATGGGTTGCTATGGTGTCGGCGTATCCCGGATCGTCGCCGCCGCCATTGAACAGAACCACGACGACAAGGGCATCATCTGGCCGGACACCATTGCCCCGTTCCAGGTGGCCATCATCACACTCAACGCCCACAAATCACCCACGGTTGCCGAAGCTGGCGAGAAACTGTATGAACAGCTGCGCCAGGCGGGCTATGACGTCCTGCTGGATGACCGGAACGAGCGCCCGGGTGTGAAGTTTGCCGATATGGAACTGATTGGTATTCCGCACCGGTTCGTGGTCTCAGAGCGAGGCCTTGCGGCGGGTACCCTCGAGTACAAGGGACGCCGGGACGAGGAAAAACAGGATATCCCGGTGGCTGAAGCACTGCCTTTCCTGGTGAATGCTTCGCCCCGTAAAGGGCTTTAATCCCGACCCGTCGGACGACGGGTTGAAACGCTGACAGTACTACCGAACGAGTGCCGTCAGAGGCTCCCGGCCCCGGCAACAATGCCGGGTTCCATTTCCAGACAAACTCCGAATCGCTTCTCAACGGATTTCCGGATCTCCTCCGCCAGCGCCAGAATGTCTCTGCCACTGCCGCCGGAGTGATTAATGAGAACCAGCGCCTGACGGTTGTGAACACCCACCCGGGCATTCCGGAAACCTTTCCAGCCACTCTGGTCAATTAACCAGGCCGCGGCGAGTTTAATGCCATGCTCCTGAGGGTAACCGACAATATCCGGATGTTGCGTTCTGAGCGAATCGAACTGCGCCACATCCACCACCGGGTTCTTGAAGAAGCTGCCTGCGTTGGGAATGATGGCCGGGTCCGGCAGCTTTCGCCTCCGGATCGCCATGACCGCCTCGGCGACATCCAGGGCGTTCAGAGCAGAGTCCGGCGTATCGCCGAGATACTCCTGCAGGTCACGGTAACCCAGTGCCAGGGGCTTGTTACGGGATAGCCCCAGGCGGATTTCCGTAATCACGAAACGACCGGGGGTGTGCCTGAACAGGCTATCGCGATAGCCGAAGCGGCACTCGGCATTGTTGAGGGCAACCAACTCACCGCTGGTGCGATCCAGTGCCGTGACCGATTCCAGGCAGTCACATAGCTCAACCCCATAGGCGCCAATATTCTGAACCGGGGCAGCACCTGCAGTGCCCGGAATCAGGGCCAGATTTTCAAGACCGCGATAACCGGCTCTGGCAGCATACAGGACAGCCTCATGCCAGTTCTCTCCGGCTCCCAGAACCAGCGTGGCCCGGTGATCAACCACTCGCTCCCAGCTCCGCCCCCGGATGGCCATGCGAACAACCAGCCCCCGGAAATCACCGGCAAACACCAGGTTGCTTCCACCGCCGAGAATCAGGGTCTCGTACTGCCCTTTCGCTGCCCACTCCAGGGACCAGGTCAACCCGGCAGCGCTTTCGACCTCGACATAAAAACGGGCCCGGGCAGGCACGTGAAGCGTGTTCAGCGCCTCCAGCTCAACATCCTCCCGGATCTCCGGATTCCGTCTCAAGTCAGCCGCCCCCGGATATCGGCCAGCAAACCCTCTCCGGCTTGATGGATCAGATCCAGAACCACCTCGAAGCCGTCTGCACCACCGTAGTAGGGATCCGGGACTTCATCATGCCTGGAGTTGCCGTACTCCAGGAATAACGCTGGCCGGGTGCCCCCGTTCTGACGCCAGACATCCTTGATGTCCGCAAGGTTCTGACGGTCCATTGCCAGCACATAGTCGAAACTATCGAGATCCCCCGGGCTGAACTGGCGAGCCCGCAAACCACTGATATCAATGCCACGTCGCCTTGCCGCTTCCTGGGCCCGGGCATCGGGGCGTTTGCCGATATGCCAGTGACCGGTACCACAGGAATCGATGTCGATCTTTTCAGCCAGGCCTGCCTGCTCAACCAGGGCACGAAAGACGCCCTCTGCACTGGGCGACCGACAGATATTACCCAGACAAACGAACAGCACCTTTACCGGTTCAGCCATTATCGTTGCTCCTCCTTTCCAGCCACTCCCTCACCCGTTGCAGATCGCTTTCGGTATCCACACCGGCGGGCGGGTTCACCGACGCCACATCCACGTGGATCCGGGCGCCGTTATACAGGGCCCGCAGTTGCTCAAGGGATTCGGTGATCTCCGTGGGCGCGGGCGCCCAGCGGACAAATTGCCCCAGTACCGAGACCCGGTAACCGTAGATACCGATGTGCCGGAAGTAACCGATGTTATCAGGCATGGAAACGTCGACACGGGTCAAAGGCGTACCACCCTGCCAATGGTCCCGGGCCCAGGGAATGGGCGCACGGCTGAAATAATGGGCCATGCCCTGATGGTCGAACACCACCTTGACCACGTTGGGGTTAAAAACTTGCTCCGGGTCGTGGATGCGCTCGCACAGGGTGGCAATGGCGGCTTCCGGGTAAAACTCCAGATTGTCCGCCACCTGGTTGATCAGTTCCGGCGGAATCAGGGGCTCATCACCCTGCACGTTAACGACACGATGGTCTGGTTCAAAACCGAGCGCCCGGGCAACTTCTTCCAGCCGGTCAGTACCGCTGGCATGGTTTGGCGATGTCATGACCACTTCCGCACCGAAGTCTGCGCAGACGCTCCGGATACGTTCGTCGTCGGTCGCGACAACCACCCGGCCTGCCCGGCTTTCGCCGGCGCGGTCACAGACGTGCTGAATCATGGGCTTTCCGGCGACATCCGCCAGCGGCTTTCCGGGAAGGCGGGTGGAGGCATACCGGGCCGGAATCACAACAGTAAAAGACATGGTGTAGCTACCCTGATGACCTCTGGTTTCAACGCTTGTGCAGGCGCTCGTCGGTGGAGAGCGTCCGGGCCTCGCTGGCCAGCATCACCGGAATCCCCTCACGGATCGGGAACGCCATGGCATCCTGATAACAGATCAGCTCGGTTCGGGCGTCGTTGAGCTTCAGATCTCCCTTGCAGACCGGACAGGCCAGCATTGCCAACAATTTTTTATCCATGGTGTTTACTCACTCGCTATCAAGAAGTTAACTGTTCGGAGCACTGGCGAACCCGGGCCAGAAGAGCGTCCCGGAACCGGTCCGGCAACCTGGCCTCAACTGTCAGGCTCCAGGCGTTGTCGGGGGCGAAGCCCCGGCACTTCACCGCGTCCTTCGCAGTCATAACGATCCAATTACCCGGGCAGGCATCCAGGTCGGCAACGCGGAAGCGATGATGATCCGGGAAAGCCGCCTCGGTAACCACGGCGCCCAGTGCCCTGAGTGTATCGAAAAAACGGGACGGATTGCCGATTCCCGCCACCGCCGTTACCGACAGCCCCTGCAGATCGGAGATGGGCCTGGGCTTGCCGGTCCGGACGTGAACCAGGGTTCCGGGTTCGAGTACCATTGAATAGATCTCCGGGTGCTCTACGCCGGCAAAACTCTCCATGGGCTGATCGGAATAATCCGTGCCGTTTACAATAACAAAATCCACGGAGGCGAGCCGGGAGAGCGGTTCGCGCAGTGGTCCGACCGGGATCAGGGCACCGTTGCCAATGCCACGCTTGCCATCAAACACCGACAGCTCTACATCCCGGGGCAGCTTGTAGTGCTGGAGACCGTCGTCACAGACCAGCAGGTTTCCGAGATTTTTGTCCAGGGCATATTCCGCCGCGCGCCGGCGCCGGGGGTCCACAACAACCGGGCACCCGGTGCTGAGAGCCAGCATTACAGGCTCGTCGCCGGCCTCCAGGGGGCTGGTCCGGGCGTTAACTTCCAGAGGGTAGTCAGCGGCCTTGCCGCCATACCCGCGGCTGAGGATCACCGGACGCCACCCGTCACCGACCAGTTCCGAAACCAGCCAGGCGGTCAGGGGCGATTTGCCGGTACCACCTGCGGTGATATTGCCAACAACCACAACCGGAACCGGCAGCGAGGCATCCCGGGCCTCCCATGCGGAGCGGCGGCGGGCTTCCGACAGGCTGCGATAGAGCCAGGAAAGAGGTGCAAGAAACCCCAGAGGACGATTTCTGCCATACCAGAGGCGGTCTGCCAACGAGCTCATGACTGCTCACTGAACTGCATCTGGTGCAATTGCGCGTAGGCGCCACCGGCGGCAAGAAGTTCATCATGACGGCCGGATTCAGCAATACGACCGTTTTCCATCACCAGTATCCGGTCTGCCTTTTCGATGGTGGACAGACGGTGTGCGATCACCAGGGTGGTACGTCCCCGCATCACGGTTTCAAGGGCATCCTGAATGTGGCGTTCGGATTCCGTATCCAGCGCAGACGTGGCCTCGTCCAGGATCAGAATCGGTGCATTCTTGAGCAATGCCCGGGCAATAGCGAGCCTCTGGCGCTGACCACCGGAAAGCATCACACCGTTATCACCAATCATGGTGTCCAGGCCTTCGGGCATCCGGTCAATGAACTCAAGGGCATGGGCCTTGGCCGCTGCCTCCCGGATTTCATCGCGACTGCAATCCCTGAGGGCACCATAGGCGATATTGGCGGCGATGGTATCGTTGAACAGCACAACGCTCTGGGTGACCAGAGCGATCTGCGCCCGCAACGCCTTCAGCGAGAAATCCCGCAGCGAATGGCCGTCGATGCGGATATCACCGCCGGTAAATTCATAGAACCTCGGCAACAGGCTTACCAGTGTGGATTTTCCGCTTCCGGAGCGGCCGACCAGCGCAACACTCTGCCCCGCAGGAATCTGCAGCGAGATGCCTTCCAGTACGTTGTCCAACTGGTCCCGATACCGGAAAGACACATCATTGAGCTCGATCTTGCCTTCGACACGGCCGGGGGAGTAGGTGCCCGGGTCCTGCTCCGGCGATTCGTCAATGGTTTCGAACACATCGTAAGCCGCCGCCACGCCCTTCTGTATCTTGGCGTGGACCGACGTCACCTGCCGGATGGGCTTGGCCATGGTGGTTGCCGCCGTGATAAAGGCCACGAGCTGGCCGGTGGTCATTCCACCCCGGATTTCCGGGGCCAGCATCATCCACACCAGACCGGCGATCGCGATGGCCACGAGTACCTGAATCACAGGAACACTGATCGCCTGAGTCGATGCCATCTTGAGGCTTTGCTTGAGGTTTTTGTCGTTAACGTCCCGAAAACGCCGGCGTTCGTAGTCTTCACCACCGAAGGTCCGCACCACCCGGTATCCGGTGATGGATTCGGAGGCCACATGGGTGATGTCTCCCATGGACCCCTGAATCCGCTTACTGATTTTTCGGAAACGTTTGCTGGCATAACTCACCACCGCACCGATCAGCGGTCCGACGGCAAGGAATATCAGTGTAAGCTTCCAGTTGGTGTAAAACATGTAGCCCAGCAGACCGATGATGGTCAGACCTTCCCGAAGGGTAATGGTGACGGCGTTGGTGGTGGCTTCCGCCACCTGCTCGACGTTGAAGGTAAGCTTGGAGACCAGACGCCCGGCCGCATTGTCATCAAAATACCGGGACGGCAATGTCATCAGGCGATTGAACACATCATTGCGCAGCGAGTTGATAACCTGACGACCAACATAGCTGATGAAATACTGGCTCAGGAAGGTGCCCAGGCCCCTGAACGAAAATACCCCGACGATGACCAGGGTGAGCATCAGACGGTTCTGCTCGGTGGGGTTCTCGATGGCCGCAATCACGTATTCCATGGCGGCCGCCATGCCAGTTGATGCAGCAGCGTAAATGATGTTGCCGACCACAGCCAGGGAGAACGCCAGCAAGAAAGGCCTCACGTAGGCCAACAAACGCTTGTAGGTTTCCCAACTGCCGGCCGGCACTACCGGAGAGGGATCAGGCAGAGGCTCGGTTACCCTCACTGACTCTCAGCCTCCCGCTCCGTGGTGATGCTCAGCTTTGCAAACCCCAGGCGGCCGGCAACGTCCATGGCACGAACCACAAATTCGTGGGGGGTGCGGGCATCCGCCGTGATGATAAACGGCATCGAGCTGTTACCCTCCGCCAGCTCACGCACGCCCCGCTCCAGGGTTTCACGCCGGTTATTGACCAGCGTGCGGTCGTTCAGGATGTACTGCCCTTCGGCATTGATCACCACGTCAATTTGCTTGACCTCTGAGGCCTCCGCGGGTTCCCCGCTTGCCTCCGGCAGCTCCACCTGAAGGTGGCTCTCCCGGGTAAAGGTTGTGGAAACCATAAAGAAAATCAGCAGCAGGAACACCACATCGATCAATGGTGTCAGGTCAACCCCGACTTCCTGGCTTCTCTGGCGCTTGAACTTCACGGTGTTCAGGCTCCTTCCACGTCGATTTCGCGGTCTCCGTGCACAACCTCAACCAGCTTGATGGCTTCCTGCTCCATGCCGACCACCAGCTCGTCTACCCTGCGGATAAAGTAGCGGTGACAGATCAACGCAGGGATGGCCACACTCAGGCCGGCAGCCGTGGTAATCAGCGCCTCGGAAATACCACCGGCCAGGTTGCCTGCGTTACCGACACCGGCCAGCTGAATCTCGGCAAACACCTTAATCATGCCGATGACCGTGCCCAGAAGCCCCAGCAGCGGTGTGATGGTGGCCACGGTGCCCAGCGGATTCAGGAAGCGCTCCAGGTCATGAATCACCTGACTGGCTTCGTGCTCAATACTCTCTTTCATGATTTCGCGGCCATGCTTGGCATTGATCAGGCCGCCGGCCAGAATCCGGCCCAGGGGAGATGATCCCTGCAGGGCTTTCAGTTTCCGGCCATTCAGTTCTTTTTTCTTGATCCAGCGCCACAGTTCGTTAATGGTCTGCGACGGCGCAACCCTGGAAGCACGAAGGGTCCAGAAACGTTCCAGAATGATGGCAAGTGCAAGTATGGAACAGGCAACAATTGGCACCATCAGAATGCCACCGGCTTTCAACAGCTCGAACACGCTTGGTCTCCCTGGTTGTTTACAAGCCGCGCTACTTTAGCATAGCTACCCGTGGAGGCCACAGCGGCAATGTCACGGTATTTCACATTGATCACGGGTCAGCCCCGGGCCACCTATCCAGAATGGCGCCTCACGCCGCATTTCCTTTAACACCAACCGGTTATCGGCAATAGTCATCAATACGCTGCCGGAACAGGCGGTGTTCAGTGAGACCGCACCAGAGCGCCGGTAACGGGTGGTTACCATTTGATGGGGATGACCATACCTGTGGCGGTATCCGGCGGTGTAGATGACCCAGTCGGGATCAAGCCCCTGAACCCAGGCTTCAGAAGAGGATGTCTTGCTGCCATGATGGGGAGCGAGGACCACCCGACTGCCCGAATGACGCAATTTCCCGCCGGCCGAAAGAAAGGCCAGATACTGCGACTCCATGGGGTCGGTAATATCCCCGGGCAGTATCCATTCAATACCCGATTCGGGATGATGGATCCGGATTACACAGGACGCATCGTTGCCTTCGGAAACACCCTCCCCTTGCCAGTAGTCGATGGTCAGGGCGCCGAAGGTTTCAGTGGCCCGTTCACAGGGTACGGTGGGCACATCCGGAATTCGATTCCTGACTGCCCCGGTTTCACCGGCAACAACGCGACCGATTTCGATCTGCTCCGCGAGCTCTGATACGCCTCCGGCATGATCACTGTCCCCATGGCTTATCACCAGGGTATCGATTCTGTGGATGCCCTCTGCCTTCAGATTTGGCAACAGCGTCGACTCAACGGCTGAAAACACCCCGGGCACGGCCGGCCCGGTGTCGTAGACAAGGACCTCCCGGCCGTGACGGACAAGCACCGACAAGCCCTGCCCGACATCCCAAACCCGGATTTCGGGCTGAGCCACCCGGGAATTCTGCGGTAACGACGAGGATGAAGATCCCAGCCACACGAGCGCCGACACAACCGCCACCAGCCGAAACCCGGTGAATGGCGCAAGCACCATAAACACTGACAGCATCGATAAAGCAGCGATTTCTTCGGCGCTGGCAGCGATTTCGGGCACCTGCCAGCGTGCGAGCCAGTCCAGAAAATGCCAGAGCAGACCGAGCACCAGATCAAATGCGGGCCCGAACAGGTTCGCCGCTTCCGGAATAGCGGCAGTAATCAACCCGCCCGTGACCAGCAGAGGCATAACCACCAGGGATACCCAGGGAATGGAAATCAGGTTTGCCAGCAACCCCGCCAGGGGCTGCCCCTGCCCGAAGGTTTCCAGAACTGGCCATAAGCCAGCAAACACCGAGATCTGGGCAACCAACAGGCTACCCAACCACCCGGCTCCTGCCAGCCGCGCTGAGAATACAGCGATGAGTACCGCGACGGCAGCGAACGATAGCCAGAATCCCTGGCCCAGGGGTGCAAGAGGATCCAGCAGCAAAACCACCGCCAGAGCAACCAGAAACGGTTGCCAGACGGATGACTGTCGGGCCAACAGAAGCAGCCAGCCGCCCACGATCACCATAACCAGTGCCCGGCGGGTGGGCACGGTAAAACCGGCCGCAAGAGCGTAGGCCAGGCAAGATACCACCACGAAAACAAAGACAATCCGGCGCCCATTGAGTTCGCTCACGCGGCGGGCCGGCCAGGCCAGCAAGAGGCGCCGACACAAAAAACCTGCACCCAGAGCGACCAGCCCCAGGTGCAAACCGGAGATCGCGACCAGATGAATAGTTCCCGTTGCTTTCAGAACGTCCCAGTGCTTCTGTGTCATGTACCCGCGATCACCAATCAACAGCGAGGAAGCCAGCGCGAAGTGTTCGGTGCCGCCGAACCGGTTTTGCACCCAGTCGCCCAGCGACAGGTGTGCACTCCGGTACTGGCAGTGCAGGGAACAAGGCACAGTTGGATCCACCTGAACACTACGGACATTTCCGGTAGCCCGGTACCCTTTGCGGAACAGCCAGTTTTCATACCGGAAACCCACCGGGTTGAGGTTCCCGTGTGGTCTTTTGAGCTTGACCTCCAGGCGCAAACGGGCCCCCGGTAATCTCTCTGCTGCGTGACCATACCAGGCCAGCCGCAGCAACTCGGGCGGACGCGTGCCCGGGACGTTTACCGGGGGAAGGTTATGCCAACGGGTAACACAGAAACTGAAACGCAAACTGTCGAAACTTCCCGGTGACGGGATATCACACAGGTAACCGGATACCGACAGACGTTTCCCCTCGGCTTCAGGCGGCAACACTTCCGAAAGCTGGCTCCGGGCATGCCACGCTGCCCAGGAAAGTCCCACCAGAAAGCCAAGAGCCAGCACCGTTAACCGGCGGATCATGACAGACGCCGGACGGCAAAGGGTCAAAAAAAGCAGAAGTCCGGGTGCTGCCAGCCACTGCGGAGGTGGCAGTATCGACAGCCAATACAGTAAGATGACGCCACCAGAGAAGGCGATAACGCCCAGGACTGCGGCACCGCGCCTGCCCGGCGGGTACGGCGAGCGGTTCAGACTTCCGGACAATCCTTGTCCTCCCGTATGTCACATTCACCGGCGACATCCGATGTGCCGGTTTTTTAACTCCGTTTATAGGCAGAACTTCCAATGCCGAAGAAGTTCATGAAACGCTATCTGCCCTCACCAGAGAAAGTGCAAGCGATGCAGTCGCTGAGCTTTCTGGGCGATATCCTTCACGAGCCCAATCTCTGGCATATCAATCGCCACAGTGTTGCCCGCGCCTTTCTCGTCGGCGTCTGGTTCTGTTTCATACCCATGCCCTTCCAGATGCTTGCTGCTGCATTTTTCGCGATCTGGTTCAACGCCAATCTGCCGCTGTCGGTTGTTCTGGTCTGGATCAGCAATCCGGTAACCATGCCACCGATTTTCTACTTCAATTACAAAGTCGGGGCCTGGGCCCTTAGCCGCCCGGTTCTCAGTTTCGAGTTTCAGCTGTCATGGTCCTGGATCACTGAACGGCTCATGGACATAGGCATCCCTCTGTATCTTGGATCCCTCATTGTTGCGACCGTGTCAGCCTGCCTCGCTTACCTGGTCATCCAGTTCCTGTGGCGCCGGAAAATACGCACAGACTGGCAGGTGCGGCGGATCAATCGCCGGAAACGCCGTCGGGAGACCGATCAGACTTCCTGAATCAGCCGACCCTGTTCAAGCCGTAATACCCGCCCCAGACTCCGGGCCATCTTCATGTCATGGGTAACCATGACAAATGCAATGCCCAGCTGATCCCGAAGAGACTCGATCAGCGACCTGACCCCTTCTCCCGTGTGCTCGTCAAGGTTGCCGGTTGGTTCATCCATCAATACACAATCCGGCTCATTGACCAGTGCCCGGGCAATGGCCACCCGCTGACGCTCGCCGCCCGACAGTTCACCCGGCTTGTGGGTCAGTCGCGCAGCAAGGCCAACTCTGCCTAACAGCGTTTCCGCTTTCTTCCGGGCGCCAGCGACCGCCATGCCACCCAGTACGCAGGGCATCATGACGTTTTCCAGTGCCGAGAATTCCGGCAGCAAATGATGAAACTGGTACACAAACCCAAGGTAACGGTTACGGAACCTGGCGCGGCCGGCTTCGGAAAGCCGGTGAATATCCTTGCCGCAAATGGAAATCTGGCCCGATGAGGGCTTGTCCAGCCCGCCAAGCAGGTTGAGCAGGGTGGTTTTACCGGCGCCACTGCTGCCAACAATGGCGACCGTTTCTCCGGGCGCCACTTCCAGAGAAATATCCGAGAAAATGGTGAGTTTTTCGGGGCCCTCACTGTAGGTACGGGTCACCTGCCGACAGTCAATCACCAGGGATGAATCCACCATAGCCGAATGTTCCTTACTCATAGCGAAGCGCCTCCGCGGGATCCACTCTCGAAGCCCGCCAGGCCGGGTAGATGGTTGCCAGAAGACTCATGGCAAGGCCGGCGCCGCTGATTATTAAGACATCCTGCCATTGCAGCTGCGAAGGCAGGTAGCTGATGAAATAGACGTCGGCACTGAGAAACTGGTGCCCCAACGCGCCTTCAAGCCAGGAAATAAAGGTACTGATATTGAGCGCGCCAAACACACCCAGTGAGGTGCCTATGACCGTGCCAAAGATACCGATCACCGCACCCTGAACAATGAAAATCCGCATAATCCGGCCCGGAGTCGCCCCCATAGTCCTGAGAATGGCTATGTCACCGGTTTTGTCGGTGACGACCATCACCAGCGTGGACACGATATTGAACGCCGCCACGGCGACAATAAACATAAGCAGCAGACCGATCATGGTTTTCTCCATGCGGATGGCCTGGAACAGATTGCCATGGGTCCGGGTCCAGTCGGACACGTAATAACGCCCGCCAAGCTGCTTCGCAGCCTCTTCCGCTACCCGGGGAGCTGCAAACAGGTCATCCACCAGCAGGCGAATGCCTTCCGCCTTGCCTCCGGTGCGCATGAGTTTCGAGGCATCGTCCATGTGGATCAGGGTGTAATTGCCATCCAGCTCCGCCCCGACGCTGAACACGCCCTTTACCGTAAATCGCTTGAGCCGCGGCAGTATGCCCGCAGGCGTTACGGATGCCTCTGGCAGCACCACCGTGACCTTGTCACCTACCTGGAGGCGCAGACTGGCCGCCATCAGCCGACCGATGATAATGCCGAATTCACCGGACACCAGGTCATCAAGCCTGCCTTCGATCATGTGATTTTCAATGATGGAGACGGTGCGCTCCTCTTCCGGCAGGATACCATTGAGCACCACGCCGCGGACATTCCCGCCGCCAGTGACCATGCCCTGCCCCTGAATAAAGGGAGCTGCTGCCAGCACGCGGGGATGCTTCTCAACCCGGGCATCCACGGATTTCCAGTCGTCCAGGGGGCCTGTGCCCTGAATCGTGGCGTGGGGCACCATACCGAGAATTCTCTGCTTGAGCTCCCGGTCGAATCCGTTCATCACGGAAAGAACAATAATCAGGACCGCAACACCCAGCATCAACCCGATCATCGACGTCAGGGAGATAAAGGAAATGAAGTGATTCCGGCGCTTGGCCGCCGTGTATCGCAAGCCTATATAAAACGATAAGGGTCTGAACATGGAGAGGAGCCTGTTGCTACCTTCAGGTCTGTCGTGGTCTGGTTTTCCCTGGCACCTTCCAGCACAGAGGGAAACTGCTAAACTACTCTGTATCAATAAAATTTCAGTTTTCCGGAGCCGAGATGCCGTCATCCAACATCCCCAGCGAACCGGCGGATTATTCACCCGAGCGCCGGGACTTTTTCCGCATTGAAGACCGAATCGGCCTGGAAATCCGCAAGCTTGCGCCCGACACACCCCTGGATGCAGATGCTTTCGACGGCGACCATCTTGAGAGCCTGAAAGCGGAGTTCAGGCGGCTGGACCAGGACGTGAAGTCCCAGCTTGCCAGCCTTGCCGAAAGAGACCGGCTACTTACCGGACTGATCAAATCCCTGAACGGCAAGCTGGATATGCTTGCGCGCATTATGGCCTTTGAGCAAAATCCGTTGCAACCGGAGGACTGGCAGGATGTAACCCTGAGCGAGGGCGGCCTGTCATTCTCAAGCAGTACGCCTGCCTGGCAACCGGGGGACCGGCTTGCCGTTCGCATGACACTTCCGCCAGAGCTTTTCCAGCCTCAGGCTATCGCCCGGGTACTGGAGGTACACCCCGACTCCTCAGGTGGGGCAAGGGTCCACACCAAGTTTGCCCGGATTGATGACGGCGACCGGCAGCAGATCGCGCGGCATGTGATGCGGTGGCAGATTCGCCAGCGCCAAAAAGAGTAGACTGAGGGAAACGGGTGACTTTTACTAATCTTTTTCGGATATTACGCTTTATCCATGTCCTCCGGAGCGAACTTTCAGAGGACGTTAGCCTTCATGGAGATCGATCAATGAAAAAAAACAGAATCCTGCTCGGCGCACTGGCTCTGTCTGCCACCCTGACCCTTTTCCCGGCCGCATCTGCGGTTGCCGGGGAAATCCGCGTACCGGTGGGAACCCAGGCAGATCGCGACCAGGCAAACGTTCCTGGCACCGGAATGAGCCAGGCTTCGGTGCGGGCTTCCTGGGGCGCCCCCCTGGAAGTTCAGGGTCCGGTTGGCCAACCTCCCATCAGCCAGTGGCACTACCCGACTTTTGTCGTTTATTTCGAAAATGATCGGGTAATCCATACCGTTCTCAAGCACAATCGCTGAATAGCCGATAGCGGCCCTCAAAGGCCCGAATTTCCCCACTCATGTCCTGACGTTCAGCCGACCTTTGGTTAGAATGGCGTCTTTTGTGATTCTAAGGTGGCTGCGAAGTGACAACCAGACGCGTATTGCCCGCAGAATGGGCTCCCCAGAGTGCCATAATGCTGACCTGGCCTCACCCCGGAACAGACTGGGCGGATAGACTTGATGAGGTCGAGCCGGTATTCCTCGACATTGCCAGGGCCGTACTTCGCCACGAGAACCTCGTGATCAGCTGCGAGTACGTCGCCCGCCTGCAGGAACTTGACCGGGATCTGAACCGGTACGCTGAGGAAAACGACTTTCCGGGTCGGGTACGCATCGTTCCGGCACCGGCAAACGACACCTGGGCCAGGGATCATGGCCCGATTACCATCGCAACCGAAGACGGCCCGGCGCTGCTCGATTTCCGCTTTAATGCCTGGGGCGGGAAGTTCCCCTTCGAAAAAGACGACGCCCTCAACCAGCATCTGGCCAACGCCGGCGTATTTGGCGCCACTTCGATGCAGCAAGTCGACTTTGTACTGGAAGGCGGCTCCATCGAATCCGATGGCCAGGGCACCCTGCTGACCACCTCGGAGTGCCTGCTGACTCCTTCCCGAAATCCCTCCGTGGACCGGACCGCGATTGAGCGGCTGCTGGCCGAGGTTCTGGGCGTCAACCGCATTCTCTGGCTTAACCACGGCTATCTTGAAGGCGACGACACCGACAGCCATATCGATACACTGGCCAGATTCTGCGCCCCGGACCACATCTGTTATGTGGCTTGCCCGGATGTCGCCGACGAACACTACAGCGCCCTGGCTGCCATGGAGGAGGAATTGCAGGAATTCCGCCAGCCCGACGGCACGCCCTACAAGCTGACAGCTTTGCCCTGGCCGGAAGCAATCCACGATGAAGACGGACAACGCCTGCCTGCCACCTATGCGAACTTCCTGATTATTAACGGTGCGGTTCTGCTTCCCGTCTATGGCGTTGCCCAGGACGACGAGGCAATTGCGGTCATGAAGGAGATCTTCCCTTGCCGGGACATTGTGCCGATTGATTGCCGGGCCCTGATTCATCAGCATGGCAGCCTTCACTGTGTCACCATGCAGATTCCGGCCGGAGTCGTTACCTGATGAGCATTAATTCAAGCAACAACCGGATCACCATCGCGGCCATTCAGCAGGCCTGCAGTCCGGACAAGGCCGCCAGCCTTGCCGCCACGGAAAAACTGGTACGGGAAGCCGCAGCAAACGGGGCCGATCTGATCATTCTGCAGGAGCTCCACGCCACGCTGTACTTCTGCCAGACCGAAGACACCTCGGTTTTTGAGCTGGCGGAATCCATACCCGGGCCCACCAGCCAGAGACTCTCTGATCTCGCCCTTGAGCTGGGTATTGTCCTGGTAGGCTCCATCTTTGAGCGGCGAATGAACGGTGTTTACCACAACACCGCCGTGGTGTTTGAGAAAGACGGCTTCATGGCCGGGCTGTACCGTAAAATGCACATTCCGGATGATCCCGGCTTCTATGAAAAGTTCTACTTCACCCCCGGTGACGCCCAATTTAACGATGGCCGCAGTGGTTTTACTCCCATAGATACCTCCGTGGGCAGGCTGGGCGTCCTGGTGTGCTGGGACCAATGGTACCCGGAAGCGGCCCGACTGATGGCCCTGGCCGGTGCCGAGATACTCATCTATCCGACTGCCATCGGCTGGGATGTCACCGACGACCCCGACGAACAGGCCCGGCAGCTGGAAGCCTGGGTAACCGTGCAACGAGGCCATGCCGTCGCCAACAATTTGCCTGTGGTGGCGCCAAACCGCGTCGGCACCGAACCGGATCCTTCCGGCCAGAGCGATGGCATCCGCTTCTGGGGTAACAGTTTCATTTGCGGACCCCAGGGCGAATTTCTTGCCCGGGCCGATGACAGTTCCGAATGCATCCTGGCCGTAACACTTGATCGCAACCGCAGTGAATCGGTTCGTCGCATCTGGCCGTATCTGAGAGACCGCAGGATTGACGCCTACGGAGATATTCTCAAACGCGTGAGGGACTGAGCCCGGAATGAAAAAACTGGTCGATACCGTTGTCAGTGAACTGAACCAGATACTTCTCGGCAAGGATCAACAGGTTCGCCTCGCTCTCTGTGGGCTTCTGGCCCGGGGCCACCTGCTGATTGAAGACATTCCCGGCATGGGCAAAACCACCCTCTCCCATGCCCTGGCCAAAGTGATGGGGCTCAGCTACCAGCGCATCCAGTTTACCAACGACCTGCTGCCGGCCGATGTGCTTGGCTACTCCATGTATGACAAACAGGCTGGCAGCCTGGTTTTCCACCCGGGCCCGATCTTCGCCCAGGTCGTACTGGCCGATGAAATCAACCGGGCATCACCACGCACCCAGAGCGCCCTGCTTGAAGCCATGGAAGAGCGCCAGGTGTCCATCGAGGGCGAAACCCGGCCATTGCCCCACCCGTTCTTCGTGATTGCGACCCAGAACCCGACCGAACAGGGTGGCACTTATCCCTTACCGGAATCGCAACTGGACCGGTTCCTGATGCGCCTGCGCCTGGGCTATCCCGATCCCAGAGCCGAGCGGGAACTGCTGGAGGGCGAAGACCGGCGTGTGCTGACCGAAAAGCTTGGCACCCTACTCTCCCGGGAGGATCTGAAGACCCTTCAGGAAGCCGTAACCCGGATAACCGCCAGCCCGGCCCTGCTGGACTATATTCAACGCCTGCTGGCGCAAAGCCGCAGAATGCCGGGGCTGCTGTACGGGCTCTCGCCAAGAGCCGGACTCGGCCTGCTGCGGGCTGCCAGGGCATGGGCCCTGATGGAGGGCCGGCATCACGTACTGCCGGATGATATCCAGGCCGTGTTCCCGGCAGTAGCGGAACATCGCCTGGAACAGGGCGAATCCGGCAAAAGCACCGAACGTGTCAGACAACTGCTTGCCACCGTTTCAGTGCTTGAGTAAATAGCAAGGTTTTATAAGCGGTATTGCCCAAAACGAATGGCAGACCGCTTCTTTCATGTTAGCCTTTCCACCTTTCCCCGAAGCGTCTGGCCCTGAACACCGGGCCGGGCAATGTACGGCTTTTTCAGTGAGAGACCTTCAATGAGCGACACCAAACATTCCCGACTGATCATCCTCGGTTCCGGCCCCGCAGGCTACACCGCTGCTGTTTACGCAGCCCGCGCCAACCTGAACCCGACCCTGATTACCGGTATTGAAGTCGGCGGCCAGCTCACCACCACCACCGACGTGGACAACTGGCCCGGCGACAATGACGGCGTACAGGGCCCCGAACTGATGCAGCGCATGCTCAAACACGCCGAGCGCTTTGAAACCAGCATCGTCTACGACACCATCAACGAAGCTGACCTGCGCAACCGCCCCTTTCGCCTCAAGGGCGACGGCGGCGAATACAGCTGCGACGCCCTGATCATCGCAACCGGCGCCTCCGCCATGTACCTCGGCCTCGAATCCGAAGAGAAATTCAAAGGCCAGGGCGTCTCCGCCTGCGCCACCTGCGACGGCTTCTTCTACAAAAAACAGAAAGTCGCCGTCATCGGCGGCGGCAACACCGCCGTTGAAGAGGCGCTCTACCTCTCCAACATCGCCGACGAAGTCACCCTGGTCCACCGCCGCGACAGCCTCCGGGCCGAAAAAATCCTCCAGGACAAACTGTTCGAGAAAGCCGAAAACGGCAACGTCAACATCGTCTGGGACCACACCCTCGACGAAGTCCTGGGCGACGGCACCGGCGTCACCGGCATGCGCATCAAAAGCATGAAAGACGGCTCGACTCAGGACAGGGAACTGGCAGGCGTCTTCATCGCCATCGGCCACAAACCCAACACCGACCTGTTCCAGGGCCAGCTCGATATGGAAAACGGCTACATCCGCATCCGCTCCGGCCTCGAAGGCATGGCCACCCAGAGCAGCATCCCCGGCGTCTTCGCCGCCGGCGACGTAGCCGACCACGTTTACCGCCAAGCCGTCACCTCCGCCGGCTTCGGCTGCATGGCCGCCCTGGATGCGGAAAAGTTTCTGGATCAACAAGATTGATCTAGTCTTTTAGAAGACAACGCGGAAGCTGATCGAGGCCGGGAGGGCCAGCCTTCTGAAACTGTGCGGAGCCATGGATGGCGGAGCCAAGCGTACAGGGACGTATTCACAGCGTGTTTCAGAAGGCTGGCCCTCCCGGGCGCGACTCCCAGGCCCGGTCGACACGCGACCAACGCAACATTCGCAGCAACAACCGGATCAGGATGACCTCACTACCCTGGCTAGACCCTGACCAACTCTGGTTCCCCCCAGCCAACGAAGCCCTGGACGACCCGGACGGCCTCCTGGCACTCGGCGGCGACCTGTCCACAGACAGACTCATGCTCGCCTACCGGAACGGCATCTTCCCCTGGTACAGCGACGAACAACCCATACTCTGGTGGTCCCCCAACCCCCGATGCGTGCTGTTCCCTAACGACATCCACGTATCCCGAAGCCTCCGCCGCACCCTGAACCAGCAACGCTTTCAGGTCACCGCCGATCAGGCCTTCGGGCGAATTATCCGCCTGTGCGCCTCCACCCGGGCCGAAGGCACCTGGATCACAGAAGAAATGATCGCCAGCTACGCCGAACTGCACCGAATGGGCACGGCACACTCTATTGAAGTCTGGAACCGCCGCGGTGACCTGGCTGGCGGGATGTACGGCCTGGCCATCGGCCGGTGTTTCTTCGGCGAATCCATGTTCTCCCTGGAGACCAACGCCTCCAAAGTCCTGATGGTCCACCTTGCCCATCAGCTCCAGGCTTGGGGCTACCGGGTTATGGACTGCCAGGTGGAAAGCCGCCACCTACTGACCATGGGTGCCAAAACTATTCCCCGGGAAGAGTTTTTATCTATACTCAGGATGAGCATCGATCAGAAACCGGATCAAACCGACTGGACCTTCCGCTGGCAATGGCCCGGGCCGGAGGCGTGAATGAGCAATCTCAGAACCCTGGTGTTCTTTGCAACCCCGCCACACGATTGCAGTTACCTGCCAGACCGGGAGGCAACCACCATGTTCGTGGATCCGCGGGCCCATATCGACAAAAAACTCTACAGCCAGCTCACCGCCCTAGGCTTTCGCCGCAGCGGATCCCATTATTACCGCCCCCACTGCGAGCAGTGTAACGCTTGCATTCCCGTTCGCCTGAAGGTCGATGATTTCAAACCCGACCGTAGCCAGCGACGCGTACTGAAGAAAAACGAGGATCTGGAGTGCACCCTGGTGCCCGCCACCTTTTCCGAACGGTATTATCAACTTTACGCCACCTATATCGAGCAGCGGCACCAGGACGGCGATATGTACCCGCCGTCCCGGGAGCAGTTCACCTCGTTTCTGGTGGAAGGTGCGACCGATTCGTGGTTTCTGGAGATCCGCAAGGACAATAATCTGGTGGGTCTGGCCGCCGTCGACTTGCTGGATGACGGCCTGTCTGCCATCTATACGGTTTTCGAACCTGAAATGGAGGATCGCAGCCTTGGTACTTTTGCCATCCTGTGGCAAATTGACGAGGCCCGCCGCAAGGGCCTGCCGCATCTGTATCTCGGTTACTGGATCAAACAGTGCCGGAAAATGAACTACAAAACCCGGTTCCGCCCCATTGAGGCCCTCCGTGACGGGCACTGGCGAGAACTGAGTGCCGGCTGACTTTGCCAAACGCGGATAAATCAGGCAGAATTGCGCAATTTAAAATCACGAGAAGCATATCCAAACGAGGTTTCTACTGAATGGCGAAATCAGATGTCATTGAAATGGAAGGCGTTATTATCGACACCCTTCCAAACACCATGTTCCGCGTTGAGCTGAGCAACGGTCACGTTGTCACAGCTCACATCTCCGGCAAGATGCGCAAGAACTATATCCGCATCCTGACAGGTGACAAGGTCAAGGTTGAGCTGACTCCCTACGACCTGAGCAAGGGCCGCATTGTGTACCGCGCCCGTTAAGGCTCACGTGACATCTGAAAAGCCCCTTCGGTTCTGTATAGCACCTAAAAGTGTGTAAATTTGACAAAAACCCCCTTAACTGGGGGTTCTTTATGTCTGATTACTGCTCGATATGTATAGGAAATTCCGTGTAAAAGATGTAAGGCGTAAATGGGCTTGGTAGAGACAGTTAGAGCCATGCCAGGTCATCGCTGGTCTTCAAATACCTCGGGTGAATCGCCGCTTTTGGCGAGAGGGCAGAGCCCTATTTTTACACACCGAATTACACACTGTGTAACAATGAAAATGCCCCAAAAGCCCTTGCTCATGGGGCATTCACTCACTCACCGACAGAAGTACACAACTTTCACTATATACTCCCTCAGCGGGCTTTTTTTTGTCAGGTCATAAAAAACCGCTGTCCGGGCAACCGGACAGCGGCTTTTCTTTACGTCAGCACCTCAGACGGCTTCCGCCGGTTCGTCCTCGTACTCAAACACCAGCTCATCGTCACGGAGATGGATGTACACATCTCCACCCTTCTTTGACAGGCGTCCGAACAGGATCTGCTCAGCCAGCGGCCGCTTGATCTTGTCCTGAATCAGACGGGACATCGGACGGGCACCCATGGTGACGTCGTAGCCTTTGTCTGCCAGCCAGGATTTCGCAGCATCATCCACATGCAACACAACATGCTTCTCGTCCAGCTGCGCCTGCAGTTCGGTCAGGAACTTGTCCACCACATGGGTGATGGTGTCCTTCTGAAGGTCGCCGAACTGGATGATACCGTCCAGACGGTTGCGGAACTCCGGCGTGAAGGTCTTGCTGATAATCTCCATGCCATCGGTGCTGTGGTCCTGTTCGCTGAAGCCAATCGAACGACGGGCCATGCTTTCTGCGCCGGCATTGGTTGTCATAACCAGGATCACGTGGCGGAAGTCCGCCTTGCGGCCGTTGTTATCAGTCAGCGTACCGTGGTCCATGACCTGCAGAAGCAGGTTGAAGACTTCCGGATGGGCCTTTTCGATTTCATCCAGCAACAACACACAATGGGGGTGCTTGGTGACAGACTCCGTCAGCAGGCCTCCCTGGTCGTATCCAACATAGCCCGGCGGCGCACCGATGAGTCTTGAGACAGTGTGGCGCTCCATGTACTCGGACATGTCGAAGCGCACCAGTTCGATTCCCAGAACCTTGGCCAGTTGTTTGGTGACCTCGGTTTTACCGACACCTGTCGGCCCCGCGAACAGAAACGCACCTTCCGGCTTCTCAGGCGCCTTCAGGCCGGCACGGGCCAGCTTGATGGAAGTAGCGAGGGACTCGATGGCCGGATCCTGACCAAACACCACCATCTTGAGGTCCCGCTCGATATTGCGAAGCAGGTCCTTATCGCTGGTGGAGACATTCTTCGGCGGAATGCGGGCAATGTTCGCTACCACATCCTCGATATCAGTTACGTCGATGGTCTTCTTGCGCTTGCCTTCCGGCTGCAACCGCTGCCGGGCGCCCGCCTCATCAATCACATCAATAGCCTTGTCCGGCAGATGACGATCGGTGATGTACCGGTCTGCCAACTCCGCGGCAACCTGCAAGGCCTTGTCCGTGTACTTGAGATCGTGGTGCTTCTCGAAGTTCGGCTTCAGCCCCTTGAGGATCTGGTAGGTATCCTCAACGCTGGGCTCGTTGACATCGATTTTCTGGAAGCGGCGGGCCAGCGCGCTGTCCTTCTCGAAGATGCCACGAAATTCCTGGAACGTGGTGGAGCCGATGCAACGGATCTCCCCGGAACTCAGCATCGGCTTCAACAGGTTGGAAGCGTCCATAACGCCACCGGATGCAGAACCTGCACCGATAATCGTGTGGATCTCGTCGATAAACAGAATCGCGTGGCTCTCTTTCTTGAGTTCCGCCAGCAGCCCTTTCAGGCGCTTCTCGAAATCACCGCGATACTTGGTACCCGCCAGCAAGGCACCGAGATCCAGCGAGTAGACCACGGCATCGGAAATGATGTCGGGTACCTGACCATCCACGATTCGCTTGGCAAGCCCTTCAGCGATGGCGGTCTTGCCTACGCCGGCCTCACCGACCAGCAGCGGGTTGTTCTTGCGACGGCGCACCAGAATCTGTACCACCCGCTCAACCTCGTGCTCGCGCCCGATGAGTGGATCAATCCGGCCCTGGCGGGCCTGCTCATTGAGATTGGTTGCGTAACTTTCCAGTGGCTTGGAATGGCCACCCTCCTCTCCGGCTTCATCATGGGAAGCCTGATCATGACTTTCCTGATCTTCGGCGCCCTGAACCCGGGAGATTCCATGAGAGACGAAATTGACCACATCAATGCGGGCAATGCTCTGTTTCTTGAGCACATAAACTGCCTGGCTTTCCTGCTCGCTGAAGATAGCGACCAGTACATTGGCCCCGGTTACCTCTTTCTTGCCCGAGGACTGCACATGGAACACCGCCCGTTGCAGCACTCGCTGGAAACCCAGCGTGGGCTGGGTCTCCCGCTCACCGTCGCTGCTCGGGATCAATGGTGTTGTTGAGTCAACAAACTCGACCAGTTCCTCCTGAAGTCGCTTGAGGTCTGCACCACAGGCCTTCAGAACGCCCACCGCCGATTCGTTGTCGAGCAGGGCCAGCAACAAATGCTCCACAGTCATGAACTCATGACGCTTATCGCGGGCATTCTTGAAGGCCGTGTTCAGCGTAATTTCCAGATCTTTGCTCAGCATGGGCCACCCCAACGTCTTTCAGTCCGCACGTTCAATCTCGCAAAGGAGCGGATGTTCGCATTCCGAGGAATACTGGTTCACCTGTGCCGCCTTTGTTTCCGCGATGTCCCGGGTAAATACCCCGCATACAGCTTTTCCCTGCGTATGGACGAGCAGCATCACCTGCGTCGCCTTTTCCTCGTTCATTCCGAAGAACGTCATCAGCACATCCACCACGAAATCCATGGGTGTGTAATCGTCGTTCAGGAGCACTACCCTGTATCGCGCCGGGCGCTTGAGAGCAGGCTTTTCGGGAGCAACGCTGAGGCCATCCTGCCGCCCCGGCTGTTCGTCCTCCCCCTGATTTAATACTAGTAGAGAATTTTCGATAGTCCGCATCATTGCTTACCGGTTTATCGGTGCTCCTGTCTAAATGTGGATGTCGGCCCCAAGCTTTTCAAGCAGGACGTGTGGGATATTTACTGATACAAACATGATACCGCTTCCAGACTGCGTTCAACCACACATTCCCGGCATAGAAACTATTGACTCGACGCTACGATTGGCCGAAAGTTAAATAGCATTGTAAAATAATGTAAATCCATGCAATGTTTGTGTAACGCGATTCCGACGGTAATTCGGACGGAAAGTGCGACGGCCGAAAGGCAAACACCACGAATAAGAACAGTGACAGCAAAAGAACAGGGGAGTTCATCATGCCAAGAGGCAAAGTCAAGTGGTTCAACAATGCCAAAGGGTACGGATTCATCATCGAGGATGGTTGCAGTGACGACCTGTTTGCTCACTTCTCATCGGTCCAAATGGACGGCTACAAGACCCTGAAAGCCGGTCAGGCCGTATCCTTTGATAAAAAGCCAGGCGACAAGGGCATTCACGCAGTCAACATCATTCCGGATGAGCAGCCCGCCAGCAAGGCCCAGACTGGTGCCGGAGGCGACGCTGCAGAAGAATCGGGGCAACAGGAATCCGGCCGGGACGGTTATCCGCCCCGTGCAGTAAACGGCTGACCTGTCTGGCGTCGGGAGCCTGACACCCCCACCGGCGAAAGCTGGTGGGAGGTGTTATTTTTTCTCTGAAAACCTGACGATCCTGCTAACGGCTGCAACTTGACGCCGCAATCTGACTTTGTCACTCCTTACCTTTGAAGTACCCTACTCTCTCTGAAGCACTCTGCAACTTCTGGAAACGTGCGATTGCATGGCTGAGCTCATTCTTTTCAACAAACCCTTTCAGGTCCTGAGCCAGTTTACTGACGATGGTGCCGCTGGAGGCGACTCGCCGCGCGCGACGCTGGCGGACTACCTGCGAATTCCCGGCGTCTATCCGGCCGGTCGACTGGATTATGATTCCGAGGGCCTGCTTCTGCTGACATCCGAGGGTGCCTTGCAGCACCGGATTGCGTCGCCGGCGCTCAAGATGCCCAAGACCTATTGGGCGCAGGTAGAAGGCGAGATTTCAGACGACGCCCTGAAACGTCTGGCGGAAGGCGTTGAGCTGAAAGATGGCCTGACCCGGCCGGCAAAAGCCACAAGAATGCCCGCGCCGGCCATCTGGCCCCGGATACCTTCTGTAAGGCACCGCGATACCGTTCCAACCAGCTGGCTGGAGCTGACCATTACCGAAGGCAGGAACCGGCAGGTCCGGCGAATGACTGCCGCGGTCGGCTTCCCGACGCTGCGACTGATCCGTTACCGCATTGGCGACTGGACCCTGGCTGGCCTGAAATCCGGTGAACACCGGACAGTCACCGTCAACCTGCCGGCCAGCTCAAACACCAAATCCCGCCCCGGTCGTGCCGGACCCGGGGCCCGACCCCGGAGAACCAGAAAGTCATGACCTGGACACCCCATGCCACTGTAGCGGTTGTTGTTGAAGATCAGACAGGACGTTTTCTCATGGTGGAGGAGTTCAGCGGTGGCAAGGTTGTGTTCAACCAGCCCGCCGGCCATATCGAGGAAAACGAGGCCATACTCGATGCCGTTCGCCGGGAAGCCCTGGAGGAATCCGGCTGGGAGATTGACCCGATACACTTTTTGGGCATCTACACCTACAAGGCGCCGGCAAATGACGTTACCTATTATCGCTTCTGTTACGTCGCCCAAGCCGGGGCGAAGGTTTCAGACCATCTGGACGACGGCATCATTGCCGCCCACTGGCTGACCCTTGACGAGATTCGTGGCCTCGGCGAAAAACTTCGCAGCCCGCTTGTACTGCGGTGCATAGAAGATTACCGAAACGGCCGCCAATACCCGCTGGACGTCGTCGTCGATTCAAAGACGGCGTACTAGGAAAATGGTAAACTCGCGGTTTTTTAACCGGTAGCAACGCTGTAATGACCAACGCATCTGAAGCTCATTCTTCAACCAGCCCAACCAACACCCGCGTTGTCGTCGGCATGTCCGGCGGTGTGGATTCTTCCGTGGCCGCCTGGCTACTCAAGGATCAGGGTTATCAGGTTGAAGGCCTGTTCATGAAGAACTGGGATGAGGATGACGGCACCGAATACTGCACCGCCATGACCGACCTGGCGGACGCCCGGGCCGTTGCCGATGCCATCGGCATCAAACTGCATACCGCCAGCTTCGCCGCCGAGTACTGGGATCGGGTATTTGAGCATTTCCTGTCGGAATACCAGGCAGGCCGCACCCCGAACCCCGACATTCTGTGCAACAAGGAAGTCAAATTCCGCGCCTTTCTGGACTACGCCATCACCCTGGGTGCTGACTATATTGCCACCGGCCATTACGCCCGCCAGCGCCCCATTGCCGGCTCCCAGGGCAAGGCCCAGCTGCTAAAAGGCCTGGATCCGAACAAGGATCAGAGCTATTTCCTGCACGCGGTCTCAGGCGACCGCATCGCACGGACCCTGTTCCCCGTGGGCGAACTCGAGAAACCGGAAGTGCGCCGGATTGCCGAACAGCAGGGCTTCGTGACCCACGACAAGAAAGACTCCACGGGCATCTGCTTTATTGGTGAGCGCAAGTTCCGGGACTTTCTGAAACAGTACCTGCCCGCCCAGCCCGGCGATATCGAAACACCGGATGGCCGGAAGATCGGGCGCCATCAGGGCCTGATGTACCACACCATTGGCCAGCGCCAGGGCCTCGGCATCGGTGGCCTCAGTGAATTTGGCGATGAGCCCTGGTATGTGGCGGAAAAGGACCTCAGTCGCAATGTGCTCATTGCCGTTCAGGGCAAGCATCATCCCCTGCTGTTCTCCCGGGGCCTGGTATCCGGTCCGATTGACTGGGTCGCCGGCCAGCCTCCCGCAGAGTCCTTCCGCTGCAAGGCGAAGACCCGCTACCGGCAGCCGGATCAGGACTGTCAGGTTTCTGTCATTGACGGTGGCTTGCGGGTCGATTTTGAGGATGCCCAACGGGCGGTCACGCCGGGACAATCGGTTGTCTTCTACGACGGCGAGGTGTGTCTCGGCGGTGGTGTCATTGAGGAAACCTGGCGTGATGGCGAGCCCCTGCCGGCCCGCCTGACCGGTTCCCGGACTCAGGAAGAATCCGTATGAGCCGCTCTCTGAAAGACCAGACCCTGGCCCTGGCCGGGGTTTTCCAGGCCGCTAACCTGGTTCAGCAGATTGCCCACAGCGGCCAGTGTAATCAGGCCAGTCTGGAAACCTCCATACGCTCCCTGTTTGCAACGAATCCGGAGAACACCCTGGACGTTTACGGTGGTGAACTCCGGGATATCCGGGAGGGCCTGGTAACGCTTTCCTCCGTGCTCAGCCAGCAGAGCAAGCAGCAGGTTATCGAAGTGCTTCGCTATGCCCTTAACCTGGTTCACCTGGAATCCAGGCTGAACCGCCGGTCAGACATGCTGGACGTCATCGGCAGCAGGATCGACCAGGCGCGGCATACCGCCAGCCACTTCGGCTATACCCACCCCAACCTGATCAGCAACCTGGCCTCGGTATACGCCGATACCATCAGCACTTTCCGGATGCGCATCCAGGTGAGCGGCAATCCCTCAGTCCTGCAGCAGGAAGAGAACGCCGCCAAGGTTCGGGCTCTTCTGCTGGCGGGTATACGGTCGGCGGTGCTCTGGCGCCAGACCGGCGGGCGTCGCTGGCAACTGATTTTTTCCCGCAAGAAGGTCATCCTGTTGGCCCGGGAACTGGCCGAGGAAGCGAATCGCTCCCTGTACCACTGACAGCGCTGATTCAGTGCCTGCGCTGGTGTATGATAGGCACCCCCTGATTTTCTTTTGACACAATTCTTTGATGACTTGAGAGGTTTTCGATGGAACTCACCGCCCTGACCGCCATTTCCCCGGTCGATGGACGCTATGGCAGTAAAGTCAGCGTCTTCCGTGAAATCTTCAGTGAATATGGCCTGATCAGGAACCGCGTGACCGTCGAGATTCGGTGGCTGCAGAAACTGGCCGCTCACCCCGGCGTAACCGAAGTGCCTGCTTTTTCCACTGAAGCCAATGCCGTGCTCGACCGCATCGTGAGCGAATTCAGCCTGGAGGACGCCGAGCGTATCAAGGAAATCGAACGCACCACCAATCACGATGTGAAAGCGGTGGAGTATTTCATCAAGGAGAAAATCGCCAGCGTTCCGGAACTGCACGCGGTGACCGAGTTTGTCCACTTTGCCTGCACCTCGGAAGACATCAATAACCTGTCCCACGCGCTGATGCTTCGGGAGGGTCTGGATCACGGCATGCTGCCCGCCATGGACCGGGTTGTCGACAAGCTGGCACAGCTGGCACACGATCACGCATCCCAGCCGATGCTCTCCCGTACCCATGGGCAAACCGCTTCACCCACAACCGTGGGCAAGGAGCTGGCCAATGTGGTCTACCGGTTACGCCGGCAGGTCAAACAGATCCGTGAAACCGAGCTGCTGGGCAAGATCAACGGCGCGGTTGGCAACTACAACGCCCATATTTCAGCCTACCCCGACATTGACTGGGCGCTGAATGCCCGGGAATTCATCGAAGGTCTCGGCCTTGACTGGAACCCGTACACCACGCAGATCGAGCCACACGATTATATTGCCGAACTGTACGATGCCGTCGCCCGTTTCAACACGATTCTGATCGACCTGGACCGGGACATCTGGGGCTACATTTCCCTGGGTTACTTCAAGCAGAAGACCGTGGAAGGCGAAGTGGGCTCCTCCACCATGCCCCACAAAGTCAACCCGATCGACTTCGAGAACTCCGAAGGCAACCTTGGTATCGCCAATGCCCTGTTCAGCCACCTCTCTGCCAAGCTCCCCATTTCACGCTGGCAGCGGGACCTGACTGATTCAACAGTTCTCCGCAACCTGGGGGTTGGCTTTGCCCACAGCCTGATCGCCTATGAGGCCAGCCTCAAGGGGCTGGGCAAGCTCGAAATCAACCCGGCCCGTCTTGATGACGACCTTGACCACGCCTGGGAAGTACTCGCCGAGCCGATCCAGACCGTGATGCGCCGCTACAACATCGAAAAGCCCTATGAAAAGCTCAAGGCATTGACCCGCGGCAAGGCAATGACCCCGGAAGTGATCAAGAATTTCGTTGAGACCCTTGAGATTCCGGAGCAAGCCAAGGCAGAACTGATGGCGCTGACACCAGGCAGTTACATCGGCAACGCCATTGATCAAGCACAAAACATCTGAAACCGGGAGCACGCCCATGGACATGCTTGGCGGACTGACACCCTCTGAATTTCTGCGGGACTACTGGCAGAAGAAGCCCCTTGTCATCCGTCAGGCATTTCCAGGTTTCCGGTGCCCGGTCAGTGCCGATGAGCTCGCGGGCCTCGCCTGCGAAGAAGGCGTGGAGTCCCGGATTGTCATTGAAAACGACGATGGCAAACCCTGGCAGCTCCACAACGGCCCCTTCTCTCCGGACCGGTTCAGCGCTTTACCAGAGCAGGACTGGACCCTGCTGGTTCAGGGCCTGGACCACTGGGTGCCGGACATTGCCGATCTGCTGGAGCACTTCCGTTTCATACCCAACTGGCGCCTGGATGACATCATGGCCAGTTACGCCCCCAAGGGCGGCAGCGTTGGCCCTCACTATGACCAGTATGATGTCTTTCTGCTTCAGGCCCAGGGGCACCGGCGCTGGACCTTTGGCGGCCACTGCGACCACGCCTCTCCACAAGTGGAAGGCACCCCGCTCCGGATTCTGAGTAGCTGGGATGGCGAAGAAACCGTCACCCTGTCCCCCGGTGACATGCTGTACCTGCCGCCAGGCATCGGACACCATGGCATTGCCGAGGACGACTGCATCACCCTGTCAGTGGGTTTCCGGGCGCCGACCATCGACGACATTCTTACCGGGTTCACCGACTTTCTGGCCAGCCAGTCCGATACCTCCGAGCATCTCAACGACCCGGACCTGCAGGTTCAGGATAACCCGGGCACTATCCGGCCCAACGTTGTGGACCGCCTGGAAGGTGTTATTCGGGAGAAACTGGGTGATCGCCGGCAACTGACTCTCTGGTTTGGTCAATATTCCACGGCTCCGAAGAGTATGGACATCGTAGTCCCTGCCGACGAACCGGCCGATGCCGGGGATATTGCGGAAGCGATTCAGGCCGGCGAGCAGATGCGCTGGAATGAAGGCTCGCGCTTCGCCTATTACGATTTTGAAAGCGAAACCGCGCTGTTCGTGGACGGCGAACAATTCCTGCTAAAAGGTGAGGCCCGGCCTCTGGCCCCGCTGCTATGTTCCTCCGCCCGCATCGATATGGCGGCACTGGCCGGATTTGCCGACGACGAAGCGTTGCTTGGGCTTCTGACCACGCTCTACAATCAGGGCTCTGTCTATTTCGAGTAAACATAGGCGGTCGAGGTATCGGCGAGCGGGTAAGCCCTGATAAAACACGCTGTGAATACATCCGTGTACGCTCGGCTCCGCCCTTTAGCGCTTATCGCTCCTGCGTCGCGCTAAAGGTCCGGGGCAAGCCGTCCATGGCTTTCCCGTGAAGTGCTTTGCACTTCACCCATGGCTCCGCACGGTTTTATCAGGGCTTACCCGCTCGCCTTATCAGGCATCATCATGAATATCCGATTCAGAAAATACGATTGGCAACTCGCTCCAGCATCAATCCGGGAAATTCGTCAGCAGGTGTTCATTGACGAACAAAAGGTCCCTCCGGAGCTGGAGTGGGATGAAACCGACGAAATTGCCGATCATTACCTGGCGGTGTTGCCTGACAACACGCCCGCCGGCGTCGCCCGGCTGTTCCCGGCCCTGGAAGAAACCGGCCACATTGGTCGCATGGCGATACCGCCGGAGTACCGCGGACAGGGTATTGGCGAGGCATTGCTGCGACACCTGATCAATGAATCCGCGGGACGGTTTTCAGAGCTCAGGCTCTCTGCCCAGGAACACGCTATCCCCTTCTACCAGCGTTCAGGCTTTCATGTCTGCTCGGGTGTCTACGACGATGCCGGCATTCCTCACTTTGATATGCGTTGCCTGGCACCGGATCTCGCGGCCGAGGCCCTTGCCGGCAAAGACCAGCCGATGATTCTGGGTAATGACACGGAGTCCTGGCTGTTTGATACCGAGGCCAGGCTCCTGGGCCTGATGGATTCCGTGGTTGGCCAGGCAGGTCAGCGAATCTGGCTTTACGACCGCCTGCTGGAACACGATCTGTACGACCGCCATCGTTTCCGGGAGCTGATCTCCGCCCTCGCCCGTCGGCACCGGCTCAGTGAGGTCAGGCTGCTGATCCATGACGACAAACCGCTGGTGAAGCGTCGCCACAAACTGGTCGAGCTCATGCGTCGGTTACCCAGTCGGATGGAACTGCGCCTGGTCAATGAAGATTACCCGGTGGAGGATCAGCCGTTCATTCTGGCGGATCGGGAAGGTGTGGTGTACCGGCATGACTTCTACAAGCCGGAGGGTTTCGCCAGGTTTTCGGACGGTGGCCGGGTGAAACTGCTCTCGGAGAGTTTCCAGCGAATGTGGGATGCCGCCCGCCCTTCCCTGGAATTGCGGGAATTACCGCTCTGAGTGATGAGCCTGTGGCGCGTCCGGCGCTTCAAACTTGGCGCCGAACGGGGCAAATTCGGCATCCACCTCACTGGCAACCTCAGCGATCAGCTTGCGCAGCCACTGATGGTCGGCATTGTGTTGCAGCAACGGACTCCAGGCCATTTTCAACTCAAAGGGCGGAATCTCGAACGGCGGCACCTTGACGACAAGATTCGGATTGTCCCTCTGAAGCCAGGCGGCGCGGGAGGGCAATGTGGCAATCAGGTCATGCTGCTCAGCGAGCAGCATTGCCACCTGATAATGCCGTGTGAAGACGGAAATCTGACGCTTGCGCCCCATTCTGGACAAGGCTTCGTCAACCCAGCCCAGGCGCTGGACGTCCTTGGGATTTACACCCACGCCAACGCCAAAGCCGGTCTTACTGACCCAGATGTGACTGGCATCCAGGTAGGTATCGAGCGTAAACGGCTCCCTGAGCAGCGGATTACGGGCATTCATCAGGCAGGCGAAATATTCGGTCCAGAGAGTTTTCTGGTGGAACGACTGGGGTATCTTGTCGAACCGGTTAATGGCCATGTCCAGCCTGCCCTGCTCGACGTCGAGAAAACTGACGTCACTCGGGGTCAGGACGTCCAGCGTCACCTGTGGCGCCTCTTGCCGGATGCGGCGGAGCACGCGGGGCATCAAACAGGACTCGGCGTAATCACTGGCCATAATCCTGAACACCCGCTGGCTTTCGAGAGCCGAGAACGGCGTCTTTTCCTGCACTGCCTGCTCGATATCTGAAAGGATCCCGCGTACCAGCGGTTGAAGCTCCCGGGCGCGCTCCGTGGCTGTCATACCTTCACTGGTTCTCACCAGCAATGGATCGCTGAACAGATCACGCAACCGCCTTAACCCATTGCTCATGGCAGGCTGGGTGATGCCCAGGTGGTTGGCTGCCTTGGTTACATTCCGCTCGCGCAAGAGCACGTCCAGATAAACGAGCAGGTTCAGATCAACACGGGAAATATCCACAGACAACTCCGGAACGCCATAATAACGGGGTAAAAGAACCTTCATTCACGGGGACAATATACATGATACGGAAAATTCACGTAATCAATGTGCAATACGAACTTTCACATTTGAAAACGGATTCAACGCCGTATTTCTGTTAGTCTTTCGGATACTTGCTGAATAATATCGGTATTTTGAGGCCGGGCCTGCATTCCCGCCGTCCTTTGATCCTGAAGCCGGAGTCGTTACTGACAAAATGGATACCACTACGATTGTCCTTGTGCTGGCCGCCATCGTTACCGTCTCGATTGTCATTATTGTGATCAGCCAGATGCGAGAGCGGGCCCGAATCGAGCGGGCCCGGAAAATCACCGCACAGGAGGACGCGTACAACCGCGCCTTTCGGCTGCTCTCGGAGATCCCCGGTCAGTACCTGACCGCAGACCTTAAGCTCGTGCTGATCAAACGCATGGAAGAAGCGTGTAATGAACTCGCGGGGCTTAAGTCCGGCCTCCCGGTCAAACAGTGGCAGGATTCGGCAACCGATCTGAAAAAACAGGTCATGGAAAAACGTGACACCACCGTGCCGGTAAAGATCGACTCCCCGGAAAAATCCAATTACGTCAAGGAATTGCTTCAGAATCTGTTCAAAATGATTGAGGCGATGCATAAAAGCGGGCGGATTGACGCTGGCACGGCCAAGAAGAACCTCAGGTATGTCCTGTTTCTGGTTCACAAGACCCACGCGGACCTGCATGTGTTCCAGGCCCGGGATTATGTCCGCCAGAACCAGATTCGCAAAGCCATCCACGCCTATCACCTGGCCAGCACCGAAATGGGCAAGTCCCGTGACAATCCCCTTGCCATGAAAGCGGTCAAGAGCTTCCGGACACGTATCAAGGAACTGGAGGCAATGAGCGCAGAAGGCAAGGATGGCCAGTACCATGAATCCCAGTCCCAGCTGGACCGGGAATGGGACACCTTCCTCCACGATGATGAGTGGAAGAAAAAGGCCGACTACGACGACTGAAGGCACAGACCGGGTCGTTAATAGGTCCGGCCCGCCAACAGGGACAGTGCATACCCGTGAGCAAACGCTTCAAGCAGCGGCTTTCCTACCGACTCACCCGTGACACCGTACTGGTTGCCATGGCCTTGGGGCTGGTGCTCAATTTTATCCAGATCACCCTGGATTATTTTAGCGCCAGGGAATCCCTGGAAAGCGAAATCCACGCCCTGATGGACATCAGTACCAGCCCGGCGTCCCAGATTGCCTACAACATCGACATCCGGCTGGCGGAAGAATTACTGGATGGCCTGCTCAGACACCCGGCGACAATCGACGCCCGAATTATCGACAGCGACAACGAGCCCATGGCGGCTTCCAGCAAAAGCAGCCCGACGTCGCCCTACCGCTGGGTCAGCGATCTTCTGTTCGGCTCAGACCGGGTTTTCAGGCATGAGCTGAGAGTGCCTCAGCTTGAGGATCTGCCCCTCGGAGAACTCGTTGTCACCATCGATACCTTCCACTATGGCGCTCAGTTTCTTGAGCGGGCCGGCTACACTCTCATGAGCGGGCTATTCAAAAGCCTCATCCTATCCGCCGCGCTGTTTCTGATTTTCTATTTCGTGCTCACCCGCCCCATGCTCAATGTCATCAGTGCCCTCAGCCAGGTGCGCGCAAATTCTCCGGAGAAAGTCAGGTTGCCAATACCGCACAACCATCGGGAGGACGAGATCGGAACCATGGTTGGCGTCATCAACCAGCACCTTGAAACCATGGATGCCAGTCTGGCGCAACTCCGGCATGCCGAGAGCGCCATGAAGAACTACTCCACTCAGCTTGAGCAGGAAGTTGAAGACCGCACCCGGGAAATCTCCGAGAAAAATCAGGCCCTGCAACGGGGTAACAGCGCCCTGGTGAAAGCCAAGGAAGACGCCGTACGCCGCGCCCGGGCGAGAGCCAGTTTCCTGGCCAGCATGAGCCACGAGATCCGTACTCCCCTGAATGGCGTTCTGGGGCTGCTTGGTCTGGCATTGGAGGGAGATCTTGATTCCGCTGAGCGCAACCGACTGGAGATCGCCCTGAATGCCGGAGAGAACCTGCTGGAGCTTCTGAACGATATACTGGACATTTCGAAAGTTGAAGCCGGCAAGCTTAGCCTCGAAAACATCCCGTTCAGCGTCCGGCAGCTGATCGAGGAATGCGCAACGCTCCATACCCAACAAGCCCGTCGCAAGAATATTTACCTGATTAACGAAATAGATCCGGATCTCCCGGAGAGTTTTCTGGGCGATCCGACCCGGGTCCGGCAGGTGCTCAATAACCTGTTGAGCAACGCCATCAAATTTACTGACGAGGGCGGCGTCCGAATCCGGGCGGGCTATTCTGGCGGCAGTCTCAGAATCGGCGTGGTAGATACCGGGATTGGCATGTCAAAAGAGGGTCTGGACAGGATATTCTCACCTTTCTCCCAGGCCGACGCGGACACCACCCGACTTTATGGCGGGACCGGTCTTGGGCTGGCGCTCTGCCGCCAGTTGGTGGAAAGAATGCATGGCCAGATCCTGGTGGACTCCCGGGAGGGCAGCGGCACCCACTTCACCATTATCCTGCCGTTGGCGGTCCATGATGCCGGGCCAGCAGACGCTGAAAGCGTGGCTTCCCCGAAAAACCGTCTCGGCATCACTCCGGAGCCATCGCAAACCGACACCGATCAGCCGCTGTCGATTCTTCTTGTAGAAGACAATCAGGTCAATCAACTGGTGGCCACGAGCCTGCTCAAAAAGCTTGGTCACCGGACAGACCACGCAGAGAATGGCGAGGAAGCCATCCATGCGCTGGAGCGAAAGCATTATGACATGGTGCTGATGGACTGTCAGATGCCCGTGATGGACGGTTATGCGGCAACGCAACGGATACGCCAGAACCCGGACTGGAAGAACCTGCCCATCATTGCCGTTACTGCCAACGTGATGCAGGGAGACCGGGAGGACTGCCTGGCATCAGGAATGAATGATTACATCACCAAGCCCTATAAATGTGACGAGCTCAGGGCAGTGATCAATCGCTGGCGCCCACCTGGTGCTCCAGAACACTCAGGACCTGCCTGAGCTCATCCCGGAGCGCAACCAGCCGGCCCGGCTCGACATCAATACCGCACAAGAGGCGCCCGGGAATCTGCCCGGCTTGCTCTCGCAAGTCATGCCCAGCTTTGGTCAACGCTACCGTCACCACCCGCTCGTCATCCAGGTTCCGTTGTCGGATGACCAGCCCACGGTCCGCCAGGCGCTTCAGCAACGGTGTCAGGGTTCCCGAGTCCAGTCGAAGCCGCGCTCCCAGATCAGAAACCCTCGTTAGCCGTCCGTTTCTTGCCTGCTCCCAAAGCACCAGCATCACCAGATACTGCGGATAAGTGAGGCCAAGGTCCACCAGCAGTGGACGATAACGAGCGGTTACCGCCCGGTTTGCAACGTATAATGCGAAGCAGATCTGGTTATCGACACTCAGCATGTCGCTCAACGGGTCACTCTGTGCTGTCATGCCGGCAGTAACTTCTCGATGTCAGCCCGAATATCCTCGGGTTTGGTTGTGGGCGGATAGCGGCGGACTACCTTTCCATCGGGGCCGACCAGGAACTTGGTGAAGTTCCATTTCACGTTTTCTGACCCCATCAGGCCTTTGGCCTCGCGCTTGAGAAACCGGAACAGCGGATGGGCGCCATCGCCATTGACTTCAATCTTGGAAAACATCGGGAAATCCACCCCATAATTCAGGCTACAGAACTGGCTGATCGCGTCGTCATCACCCGGATCCTGGTTAAGGAACTGGTTGCAGGGAAAGCCCAGCACTTCGAACCCCTTACCCCCCAGCTCAGTATGGAGCGATTGCAGACCCTCGAATTGCGGTGTGAATCCACATTTACTGGCGGTGTTAACAATCAGGAGCACCTTTCCCCGATAGTCTGCCATGCTTTTCTCATTGCCCTGGATATCCCGTACTTCGAAGTCGTATATCGTGTTGCCAGCCATCAGACTCTCCCATAATGAATTTATCTTTTCCACATTTATATTGTGCACAATTTAGTTAAAAAAACCATGTCCGTGCAGGCCTCCCGGGACGCACTTTTACAAACCGGTTCAGCTTTGCATTGTAAATCTGCCTGAACACGACACAATTCATCATAATTCCCCTGTTGCCGCCGACCGTCGCTCCGCTAGAATAAAGGCCTGTCGTTTTGGCAGGCGTCATTTTCCGATCTCACAAGAAGGAAGCCCGGGTCCTATGCAGAACTACTATAAATCCGCCAAACTGGATAACGTGTGTTATGAAATACGTGGCGTAGTTCTGCGGGAAGCACGTCGACTGGAAGAAGAAGGCCACCGCGTCCTCAAGTTGAACATTGGCAACCCGGCCACATTTGAGCTGGATGTGCCGGAAGAAATCCAGCAGGACGTTATCTACAACATGCACCTGGCCCAGGGCTACGTGGAATCAAAGGGCCTGTTCTCCGCCCGCAAGGCTGTGATGCACTATTGCCAGCAGCGAGGTATCGACAAGGTCGATATTGACGACATCTTTCTTGGCAACGGCGTCAGCGAACTGATTGTCATGACCATGCAGGCGATGCTCAATACTGGCGATGAAGTATTGATCCCGGCACCGGATTACCCGCTCTGGACAGCGGCTGTTACCCTGTCCAGCGGCAAACCGGTGCATTATCGCTGTGACGAACAGCAGGACTGGTTCCCGGATATTGACGATATTCGTAAAAAGATTACCCGTCGTACGCGGGCAATTGTGCTGATTAACCCGAACAACCCGACCGGTGCCGTCTACTCAAAAGAACTGCTTGAACAGGTGATCGAGCTTGCCCGCGAGCACAACCTGATCGTTCTGTCCGACGAGATCTACGACAAGATTCTCTACGACGGCACTCAGCACATTTCCACCGCTTCACTGGCCGACGATGTTCTGTTCTTCACCTATAACGGCCTTTCAAAGAACTACCGGGCGGCCGGTTACCGCTCAGGCTGGATGATTGTCAGCGGTGCCAAACACCGCGCCAAGGACCTGACCGAGGGCATTGAGATGCTCTCCAACATGCGCCTGTGTGCCAACGTGCCCGCCCAACTGGCCATCCAGACTGCACTGGGCGGGTATCAGTCCATCAACGACCTGGTAGCCCCGGGCGGACGGCTCTACGAGCAACGGGAGACGGCCTGGCGGATGCTCAACGATATTCCGGGCGTAAGCTGCGTCAAACCCCAGGGCGCGCTCTATCTGTTCCCGAAGCTGGATCCCAAGCGCTTCCCCATCGTTAATGATGAAAAGCTGGTATTGGATCTTCTGCTGCAGGAAAAAATCCTTCTGGTACAGGGCTCAGCGTTCAATATCGATGACAGGCAGCATCTCAGGGTGGTTTTCCTGCCCCGGGAGGACACCCTGGAAGACGCCATGGGCCGGCTCGGAAACTTCCTGGGCAAATACCAGCAGTAACGGGGCTCATCATGGCGGATCTTCACGTCGAGGAATTCTACAAGGATGCTGCAATTGCTCTTGTTCAACTTTATGGCGCCTTCCCGAGGCGAATAAACCTGTTTGTTGAAGATATTGCCGGGCCCGATGAACCCGACGAGTTCGGCCTGCACAGCAAGCGACATATGGCCTGCTTTGGCGCGCTGCTCTGGCTCGCCGAGGAAGGCCTGCTTCGGTATGTTGATACCATTCGTCAGGAAGCGCTGGACCAGGCGGTCCTGACACGGGGTGCGTTTATCCGCCTGAGCGCTCCGGCACCGGCGTCTCTGACCCGGGAACTGGGAATTGCGGATGGGGGATCCGTCAGCACCCTGCCCCCCTCGGTTCAGGACGATCTTTCCACCCATATCCACCTGGTGCGCACCGTACTCAGAAGCGGCAACTCCGGCCGCATCAGTCAGGCAATGCAGGCGGTCTTCTTTGCTGACAGTGGCAATTATTAAATCGACGTAAGAGCGTTGATTGATTGAACCCGAGCCATATATATCGGTCTGAACACCGGTTTTTTTTCGTGACGGACAGAACAGGGACCTAACATGCGTATTCTGCTGTTTCTGGCAACCAACCTTGCCGTGATCCTTGTCGCCAGCTTCACGCTGCGACTGCTGGGGGTGGACAGCTACCTGGCCCAGAACGGCATTCAGTATGGCTCGCTACTGGCTTTCGCCACTATCTTCGGGTTTGCCGGCGCCATCGTCTCCTTGCTCCTATCGAAGCCCATGGCCAAGTGGAGCACCAAGGCGAAGGTCATTGAATCTCCGAGAACACCCGCCGAGCGTTGGCTGGTCGGGACGGTCGCTGAAATGGCCAAAAACGCCGGTATTGGCATGCCTGAAGTGGCCATCTTTCCGGCGTCACAGTCGAATGCTTTTGCCACGGGATGGAACAGGAATGACGCGTTAGTGGCAGTGAGCGAAGGCCTGCTGCAACGCTTCAACAAAGATGAGATCCGGGCAGTGCTTGGCCACGAAATCGGCCATGTAGCCAACGGTGATATGGTGACCCTGGCGCTGATTCAGGGGGTGGTGAACACCTTCGTAATATTCGCGGCACGAGTGATAGGTTCTTTCGTTGACCGTGTGGTGTTCAAGAATGAGAGCGGCTATGGTCTCGGTTTTTTTGCAGTCAGTATCGTGGCCGAAATCGTACTGGGGATCCTCGCCAGCACCATTGTGTTCTGGTTCTCGCGCCGCCGGGAGTTCCGGGCCGACATCGCTGGAGCACAACTGGCCGGGCGCTCGGCGATGATCAGCGCACTGGCGCGGCTCAGGCAGGAGAGTGAGGTCCCGGACCAGATGCCCGACACCCTGCAGGCGTTCGGCATCAACCGCGGCGCCCGGGGCGGATTGAGCGCACTCTTTATGACGCACCCTCCGCTGGAAGACCGCATCCAGGCCTTGCAGAGCGCAAAGCTGTAAACAGAAAACCGGGGCACTGCCCCGGTTTTTTCTTTCCTGCCAACACTACTGATCAGATCTTCAGCTTGAACCCTATGGCCCGGAAACTGTCCTGCAGGGATTTACTCGTTCCCTTCAGCTGGATCTTGAGGCTGGAGCACTCCCGACGCACCGGGTAGTCACGACGAAGTCGGTCAAATGCCGCCCCTCGCTCCTCAACCGAACCGCTCATGGCGTTCCGAAGCCGGATATCGTCCCGGCGGGGATCATAGCATGCCCTCAATGCAATGCGGATTGCATCTTCCTCCTCCGCGGAGCTGGTAAAAGAAATTTTGCTAAGTGCCGGCTCCGGCAGAAACTGGCCCGCCTTTTTGCGAACCGGCAACCCAAGGAACTGGCTCAGCGCCTGATAAATCATTTCCGTGCCCTGAACCTTCCCCTCCAGGCTGTGCCCGGCGATATGCGGTGTTGCCAGCCATACCTGATCAACGAGTTCAGGGTGGATTCTTGGCTCCTGCTCCCAGACATCCAGTACCACGGTGGGCACATTGCTCTTACCGAGACGCGCCAGCAGGGCTGATGAGTCGATAACCCCGCCTCTGCCGGCGTTGATAAGCAACTGACCTGCACCCAGACTATCCAGCTCCTGTTCGCCAACCATGTGGAACGTCGGATGGTTACTCTCACGGGTTAACGGTGTGTGCAAGGTAACTACATCGCACTTCATGGCCTCTTCGAGGGACACAAACTCCTGGCCTTCTTCGCCCAGGTCTGCTCTTGGCGGATCGCAAAGCCGCACGTCAAAGCCAAGGCGTTCCAGTTTACGCGCCAACTCGCCACCAACGTTACCCACACCGACAATACCGACACTGAGCCGCGACCAGTCGATCAGCCCCCGCTTCTCGGCATAAAGAGACAGAACAGACAGCACGTACTCGGCAACACTGTTGGCATTGCAGCCGGGCGCTGCGGAAAACCGGATACCTTGCTGTTCGAGCCAGTCCCGATCCACGTGGTCGGTGCCAATCGTGGTCGTACCCACGAAACGCACGCGGCTGCCTTCAAGCAGCTCACGGTTTACCCGGGTAACGGAACGGACCAGCAGGATATCGGCAGCGCGGACCTCGCCGGCAGTCATGGAGCGGCCGGAAACACGTCTGATCTCACCGATATCGCCAAAAAAGGAGTCCAGTAACGGAATGTTTTCGTCTGCTACGATCAACATAATGATGTCCGGCCTGTCAGTTCCTGCGCTGACGCTGATTGCGACCGCCCTGACCACCGCGGCCACCCTGCCCCTGAGGGCGGCGACCACGCTTGCGGGTAATCGGCGGATTGTCCATGGCCGCCATGAGCGCTTCATCAGGCACAGCGGTTTTCAGCTTCTGGCTGATGTAAGTCTCGATGGCCGGCAGTGAGAAAGAGTCATCCTCACCGGCAAAACTGATTGAAACCCCATGCTTGCCAGCCCTGCCGGTGCGGCCAATGCGATGGACATAGTCCTCGGCATTGTCCGGAAGATTGTAGTTGAAAACGTGGGTGACACCGTTCACATGAATACCACGGCCAGCAACGTCGGTGGCAACCAGCACCTGAATACTGCCCTTCTTGAACTGATCGAGGGTTTTGAGGCGCTTGTTCTGAGCAATTTCACCGGACATCAGGGCCACTTTCACGCCCTGATTCCTGAGATCTTCTTCCAGGTCGCGGCACTGATCACGCCGGTTGGCAAATACCAGGGCTTTTTCCACTTCCGGGCGTTTGAGGAAATTCACCAACACCGGCAGCTTTTCGTCATCGCCCACCAGGTAAACCGTCTGCTCTACCCGCTCGGCCGTTTTCTGTTCGGGCTCGATTTCCACGAACTCGGCATTGCTGGTCCACATTGATGCAAGGTTCAGCACATCCTGGTTAAAGGTGGCACTGAACAACAGTGTCTGGCGCTCGTCCTTGGGCGTGCACTTGCGGATAATCCGCTTCACATCCGGAATAAACCCCATATCGAGCATACGGTCGGCTTCATCCAGGATCAGGATATCGATCTGATCGAGGAACACGTCCTGGGAGCCCAGGAAATCAATGAGGCGGCCGGGGGTGGCAACGAGAATATCGACAATCTCATTCTGCAACTGATCGCGCTGTTTGTCATAGTGCATGCCGCCCACCACCGTGACTACGTTGTGGCCGGTGTGCTGGCACAGCTGCTCAGCGTCCTTGGCAATCTGCATGGCCAGCTCGCGAGTTGGCGCCAGGGCAAGAACCCGGGGCTCTGAGGCGCACCGGTCCGTTTCCGGAATCGGCGTTTCCAGAAGACTCTGGATAGCCGTGATCAGGAAGGCTGCTGTCTTACCGGTACCCGTCTGAGCCTGGCCGATCAGATCTTCACAGGCTAGTGTCCAGGGCAGTGTTTCTGCCTGAATCGGGGTGCAAAATTCAAAACCAATGGCCGTAATCGCATCCAGCAAACGCTTGTCGAGGTTCAGATCACTGAATCTCAGATCGCCGGTGTGTTTTGGGTCAGATGTCATAGAGTCTCAGTTTTCCTGCAAATGTCCTGATTCAGAGTATAACGGAGCGATGCGCCGGGCATCTTCACGCCAGCGCTCCCCGAGGATTTCTCCGGTTCCATAAAATGTTGCCAGCGCGCCAAAAAAAGCCTGTGCACGGGTCGGCAGCCCGCGTTCCAGGAACTCGCTCGCCTGCGTCCGCACATTCCGGCGGAAGCGCTCTTCATTTGAGGCGCCACCTCCGGAAAGGTTGTCCACACTGATGTGGAAGCGGGACCCCGAGGCCAGGGAAAACAACCATTCGATGGCCTGGGGTTTCACTTCCACCTGCTCGAATGCCTGTTGCTGTTGCGGTGTACGGCCATCCGGACAGTACCAGTAACCATAGTCATGAAGTGTGCGCCGGTACTCACCAGCAATACACCAGTGGCTTATTTCATGTAAAGCACTGGCATAATAGCCGTGAGCAAAAACGACCCGTGCCGGCCGATTCAGCCCGCTCTCCGGTATGTATTCAGGTTCATCGCTGCCTTTAACCAACTCGGTCCGGTATGCTTCCCGGAACAGGTCATTAAACAGCATGATAAGATCATCTGGACTGTGGTTCATTGGCTGGCTATTGTGCGGCTTTACTGCCGCCAATACCAGAGGGAACTTTGACAGGTGCCCCGTGTCCACAGCAGGCGTGGCAAACCGGCCTGCCAGTGGCAATCGCACCGCGACAGTCCGGCCGAATCAGACACTAACCTGGAATCTCTACGATCAATGACGGCTTTCTCTGCAGTAACGAAGATGAAACGCCAATGGGCGAACCCACTAACTCTGATCCTGGCATTCGCCCTGTTCCTGTCAACAGCCAACCCGGCCTGGGCACTGGGCACCGGCGGGAGTTCCCTGTTCGGCGGTCAGGGCAACGAATTTCTCCCGGTAGACGAAGCTCTGCCATTCAGCTTCGCAACCGACAATGGCAGCGTGGTGCTGACCTGGGAAATCACCCCTGGCCACTATCTATACCGTGACAGGATCAGCGTTGAGGCCACGGACCCGGGCGTCCGCATTGGCGACCCGGTATACTCCAGGCCCGGCACGGACATTGAAGACGATTTTTTTGGAAAATCCACCGTATTCTTTGACCCGGTGGAAGCCCGGGTTCCGGTCACGCTGCCCGAAGGCGTTCGGGAAGCCCAACTGCAGGTGACTTATCAGGGTTGCGCAAAGGCCGGCTTGTGTTACCCGCCCCAGACCCGGGACGTCCTGTTCTACCGGGGTAGCCCCAGTGCCGGATCCCAGACTGTTTCCACCGGAGGTGTCGACGGCACCGCAAACCAGGGACCGGTGAACACCGAGACCGCGACGGGCCTTGCGGGCTTCCTCGCTGGGCAGTCCACCCTGGTGATTGCCGGCGTCTTTCTGCTCCTTGGCCTGGGGCTGACTTTTACGCCCTGTGTTCTGCCCATGGTGCCGATCATTTCAACGCTGGTTTCCGGCAGAAATACCTCTACCACCGGCCATGCCCTGCTCCTTTCATGCAGCTATGTTCTGGGTATGGCGTTGACCTATGCCGCAGCCGGGGTTCTGACCGGCTTGCTCGGTGCCAGCTTTAACCTGCAGTCGCAACTGCAATCGCCCTGGGTGTTGAGCATATTCGCCCTGATGTTCGTGATATTTGCGCTCTCCATGTTCGATCTGTTCGAGATTCAGCTGCCCCGGTTTATCCGCGAACCTCTCAACGATGCCAGCCATCGTCTCACGGGCAGCCGGGTTGTCAGCATATTCGGCATCGGCGCACTGTCGGCATTGGTCGTTTCTCCGTGCGTGTCGGCCCCGCTGGCCGGCAGCCTCCTTTATATCTCTACAACCCAGGATGCCGTCATCGGAGGTATCGCCCTCTTCGCGCTTGGCCTCGGGATGGGAATTCCACTGATTCTGGTTGCCGTTGGCGGCCGAAAAGTGCTGCCAACCACCGGGCACTGGATGACGGCGGTAAAACACTTCTATGGCGTTATGTTGCTGGCGGTGGCGATCTGGCTGGTTGAACGCCTGGTGCCGGGCTGGCTGGCGCTGACGCTGTGGGGGCTGCTGATTGCCATCACCGGTGTTCAGATCGGGGCGTTTGATGCGGCAAAGGCAGGCTGGGAACGCACGCGCAAAGGCCTTGGCCTGGTTCTGTTTGCCTACGGCCTGGCCCTGCTTGCCGGTGCGGTCAGCGGCGCCAACGACCCGTTCAAACCACTGGCACCCTTTACCACGGCAAGCGCATCCGCCGGATACGGTGGCACGGCCAGTGCGCAGCACGCGGATTTTCAGCGGGTGGAACAGCCTGCTGAAATAAGGGCCATGCTCAGACAAGCCCGGGAGCAGGAACGTCCGGTGGTACTGGACTTCTACGCCGACTGGTGCATTTCCTGCAAGGTCATGGAGCGCAACGTCTTCAGCCAGCCGGATGTCATTCAGGCTCTCGCCCCCTTCACGCTGCTGCAGATCGACATAACGGACAACACGCCCGAGCAGCAGGCCATGCTTGATGAACTGGGCCTGTTCGGGCCGCCGGCTATTCTGTTCTACCGCAGCGACGGCGAGGAGTTGCCCCAACGGAGGGTGCTGGGTGAGATGAACCGCGACGAGTTCCTGAGCCACCTCCGGAAGCTGCGCCCGGAAGTCTAAAGGCGCGCTTTATTGGCCTCTCTATGTGCCTCTGCGTATCAGGTAGATGAACAGATCGCCGGACTCCGCCCGACCGACCAATTCATGCCCCAGGAACTGGCAGAATCTTGGAATATCCCGTGTGGTGGAGGGATCCGTGGCAACGACCCGCAAGACGCCACCAGGCTCCACATCGTTTATGCGATTGTGTAACATCATCACCGGTTCCGGGCAGAAAAGACCACGGGCGTCCAGTTCAGCGTCGTACTCAGATGCTCTCAAGCCCTATCTCCTGTCGTTTGAGCTGATTTTTTGGAAATACCTGCTAAATTATTGTTTATAACAGTTAAAGTACGTGGAGGTTTGCCATGATCCGGGTTCTGATTGAACGTCACATTGCTGAATCACTGGAATCAGCCTACGAAGAGCGCTCTCGCATGGTTTTGCAGCAGGCGGTCAGCGCCCCCGGCTTCATTTCGGGAGAAACACTGATCGACAGTCACGACCCCAATCACCGTATTACCCTGGCAAACTGGCGGTCCGAGGCAGACTGGGACCGCTGGTTTCACTCCGAGGAACGCCGTGACCTCATGCTTGAATTAGTTCCCATGATGGACCACGAGGAGCACATCACTGTTCTGGAGCAGAGCGCCTTTTAACCTGTCCGCTCAATGAAACAGGTGATTTCCTCACGATCATGGTAGAGATGGCGGGCTTTCAAACGAAAACCGATGCCCGCCTCCCTGAGCCCGTTTACCAGAATATCACGGCAGATCACCCACTCGTCATAGCGTTTCTTCATCGGCAGCTGAGTCTGCCATTTCACGGCCGGCTTCGGTTTCGAACCCGGGCCGGCAAAATACGAGAATCTGTTCCATGCAATACCTGAAAGATGCGAACTGAAAGCCAACCCGCAAAAGTTGAATCTGTTTAACAGCGCTGATTGTCTTCTCAGGCTACACTTCCTGCTCTGATATCCGCAGGAAGTACCAAATGTCGCTGATTATGCGCCTGTTTGCCATCCTGAGTCTTTCGCTGTTCCCTGCCCTGGCAACGGCAAATTCCGGCTCACTCAGGACCGGGTGTCCGACGCTTGAGGCAACGGACAGCGGAGCGCGCAATTCGCTGATGCAGTACATCTGCTTCTACAGTGCGCCGCCCGGCGAACCTGCCCACAATGCATCCAGGCCCGAGCAACTTCCGGAGAATCTTGCATGGACACCGGCACATGGCCGGGACCTGGTCTTCAGCGCCACGAAATCGGTGTACTGGATTCATCTGCATATCCGGAACTCCGGGGCGGAGCGTAGCCTGTGGTACCTGAAACTCAACTACCCCCTGCTCGATGAAATCACCTTCTGGCAAACGGGGGATGATACTACAGAGTCCATCGTAACCGGGGATCAGCACCCGTTTTCTTCTCGTGGGATAGACTACCGGTATTTTCTGCTGCCCGTCACACTGGATGCCGGCGAAACCCGCTCGATTACCCTCAGGGTTCACAGCAGCGGAGCACTGAATGTTCCGCTGAGCCTGGAAACCCCGGCGGAAGTGATTGCCGGCAGCAATCACCTGACCCTGACCCACGGACTGTTCTACGGGGCGTTACTGGTGTTTGCCGTGTTCAATCTGCTGCTTTTCTTCAGCTCCGGAACGGCTTACTATTTTTACAACGCCTTTTATATGGCCGCCCTTGGGCTGTTTCTGTTTGCCATGGGCGGATTTGCCAACCAGTATTTCTGGCCCAATAGTACTGGCTTTGCCAACACGTCCATCCCCCTGTCCCTGACCCTTTCCGCGCTGGCCATGACACTTTTTGGCCGTTCATTCCTGGAAGTCTCCAAGGGAACCACCTCGGAAACCGCGCTGAAAACCCTGGCCTGGTCCTGCGTCGGATTTCTTGCGCTGACGCTGGTTCTGCCGTATAGCAAAACCATTGTGCTGAACACCGTGCTGGCACTGACCGTCATTTCAAGCCTCTTTGTCATCGCTGCTGTTCGCTGGAAACAGGGCTATCAGCCGGCCCTGTGGTACCTTCTGGCCTGGCTGGTGATGCTGATTGGCGGGCTGATCTATGCACTGGCGGCGTTCGGCTATCTGACCGACTTCCTGGCCCGGGAAGCGCTGATGCAGTTTGCGGTCGGTGGACAGGTCATTCTTCTGAACTATGCCATGGTGCAACGGTGGCGGCTGCTCAATCAGAAGTTGCTGGAAGTGGAGCATAACGCACGCACCGAGCTTGAGTTCAAAGTGCATGAGCGTACCGCACAACTGAGGAGCATCATGCGGGAGCTTGAAAAGGCCAACCGCCAGCTGTCGGCGCTGAGCACGAACGATGCCCTGACCGGCCTGCACAACCGAAGGCACCTGGATAACATTTTCCCTGAATTATGTGCCGAGGCGCGCCGCACGGGCCATACACTGACCCTGGCATTGGTAGATGCCGATCATTTCAAAACAATCAACGACACCTGGGGCCACAGCTTTGGAGACACCTGCCTTCAGTTTATTGCCGAAATGCTGACCCGGCATGTGAAACGCCCGCGGGATATTGCTATCCGGTTTGGCGGCGAGGAGTTCGCGCTCCTGCTGCCGGAAACAGACGCGGCCGGAGCACGAAAAGTCTGCGAGACATTGCTCGCAGACATCGCCAATACACCACTGACATCACCCGATGGAACCGAGATCAGGATCACCCTAAGTGCGGGCATTGCCTCCCTGAGTGCCGGCGAAAGCCAGAATCAGCTTTTCGAGCGGGCAGATGAAGCCCTCTATGCCGCGAAAAGTGAGGGCCGCAACCGCGCGCTGTTTTCTGAAGCAACCGAATTGGCGTAGCCCTCAGGCATTCAGACACTCATCAACAAATAGCCGCGTTTCCCGGGCCGGTGCACCGGCACGTGCGCCAAAACAAGCACGACTTCCGGACGATTTCCACAACCTTTGATCTTAATCAATCTCACAGAATTCACCTCTGCTGTTTGAGGGTCTATCATTGCAAACCAGGCAACACACATTCCGAGCGCTGAACAACTCCAATAACGGCATAAAAAAAGGAAGCCATGTTGCTGATTCCGGCGCATTTGACGGATGTCAGGAGTTGACCTGAGTCATTGCAAACAGGTAATGGTTTCTCCATACTTGCGCCCGCATATTTCCCCACTTTAAACCCATTGGTAAGGCTATGAGCACAGTAAATGCAAACCTGACATACAACTACAAGGTGGTGAGACAATTCGCCATCATGACAGTGGTATGGGGTATTGTAGGTATGGCGCTGGGTGTGCTGATTGCAGCACAGCTGGTCTGGCCGTCCCTCAACCTCGACCTGCCCTTTACCCACTTCGGCCGTCTCCGGCCGCTGCATACCAACGCCGTCATCTTCGGCTTTGGTGGAAGTGCCTTGTTCGCCACCGCCTATTATGTGGTGCAGCGTACGTGTCAGGCCCGCCTGATTTCAGATGGACTGGCAGCGTTCACCTTCTGGGGCTGGCAGGCGATCATCGTTTCGGCAGCCATCACTCTGCCGCTTGGCCTTACCTCTTCCAAGGAATACGCTGAACTGGAATGGCCGATCGATATTGCCATCGCAGTTGTCTGGGTCAGTTACGCTCTGGTGTTCTTCGGAACCATCATCAAGCGCAGCACCCCGCACATCTATGTGGCCAACTGGTTCTACGGTGCGTTTATCATCACGGTTGCTGCCTTGCATATTGGCAACAACATGGCGCTGCCCGCCAGTGCTTTCAAGTCCTACTCTGCCTATGCCGGTGTCACCGACGCCATGATGCAGTGGTGGTATGGTCACAACGCCGTGGGCTTCTTCCTGACCGCCGGCTTCCTGGGCATGATGTACTACTTCGTCCCCAAGCAGGCCAACCGTCCGGTTTACTCCTACCGTCTGTCCATCGTTCATTTCTGGGCACTGATCGCGACCTATGTCTGGGCCGGTGGTCACCACCTGCACTACTCTGCCCTGCCGGATTGGGCCCAAACCGCGGGCATGGTGATGTCCCTGATCCTGCTTGCGCCTTCGTGGGGCGGCATGATCAACGGCATGATGACCCTGTCAGGTGCCTGGCATAAACTGCGCACCGACCCGATCCTGCGTTTCCTGGTGGTTTCCCTGTCCTTCTACGGTATGTCTACGTTTGAAGGCCCGATGATGTCCATCAAGACGGTGAACGCGCTTTCTCACAACACTGACTGGACCATCGGCCATGTTCACTCCGGTGCCCTGGGCTGGGTTGCCATGATCAGTATCGGTGCGGTTTACCACCTGATTCCCAAGCTCTGGGGAGTCCGGGCCATGTACAGCACCAGCCTGATCAACGCTCATTTCTGGCTTGCGACAGTAGGCACCGTGCTTTACATCGTCGCCATGTGGGTTAACGGCATCATGCAGGGCCTGATGTGGCGTGCAGTTAACCAGGACGGCACGCTGACCTACAGTTTCGTTGAAGCCCTGGAAGCCTCGTACCCGGGCTACTTCGTCCGCTTCCTCGGTGGCGTTATTTTCCTGAGCGGTATGCTTGTTATGGCCTATAACGTCTACATGACCGTGCGCCAGAAAGACGCGGTTGCGCAGGACAATGCGGCAACACAGCCTGCGTAACGGGAGAGAGATCAGATGAAACACGAAATTGTTGAAAAAAATATTGGTCTGATGATCGTACTGATCGTCCTGACCATCAGCGGTGGCTTTCTTGCCGAAGTAGTCCCCCTGTTCTTCCAGAAGAGCGTAAATGAGCCAGTGGAGGGCCTTGAGCCCCTGTCCGCGCTAGAGCTGGAAGGCCGGGATATCTATATCCGTGAAGGCTGCCACGTGTGCCATACCCAGCAGATCCGCCCGTTCCGTGCGGAAACCGAACGGTATGGCCATTACTCTGTCGCGGGCGAGTTCGTATACGACCGCCCGTTCCTGTGGGGTTCCAAGCGTACCGGCCCGGATCTCGCCCGCGTAGGTGGTCGTTATTCCGACGCCTGGCAACGCCAGCACCTTTACAATCCGCGCAGCGTGGTACCCGAATCGAATATGCCAGCGTTCCCGTGGCTGTTTGAGGACCAGGTAGACCATACCAAGACCGCCGCGAAGCTGGAGACTCTCCAGACTCTGGGCGTGCCCTACACCGACGAGCAGATTACCAACGCATCCGCTCAGGTTGAAGGCAAATTTGAAATTGAGGCTCTGGTCGCATACCTGCAACAGCTGGGTACAGTGATTTCAGAAAAACGGTGAACCCATGGATATTAATGAGTTACGCGGCATTCACACTCTTCTGGTAATGGCGGTTTTTTTTGGAATCGTCTGGTGGGCCTACAGCGCCCACCGCAAGAAGGCCAACGAGGAGGCAGCCCATCTGCCCTTCGACGATGACGACGTGGAAAAGCGTACGCTCGAACAGGAAAAAACGGAGAAGAAACAATGAGTACCTTCTGGAGCATCTGGATCAGTGTGATCGTGCTCGGTACCGTTTTTGGCTGCTGGTGGCTGCTTTGGGCAACCCGTAAAAGCCAGACGACCGATAGCGAAACCGACCGTACTATGGGCCATTCCTTTGATGGCATTGAGGAATACGATAATCCCCTGCCCAAGTGGTGGTTCTATCTGTTCCTCGCTACCTGTATTTTCGCGCTCGGCTACCTTGCCCTGTACCCTGGTCTTGGCAACTGGAAAGGCCTTCTGGGCTGGACTTCCACGAATCAGTGGGAAGCCGAAGTTGCCGCCGCTGAAGACAAGTACGGCGAGATTTATGCCCAGTTCGGCCAGACGCCGGTTCCGCAGCTGGCGGAAAACAGCGATGCCATGAAAATCGGCCAGCGCCTGTTTGCCAACAACTGTTCGGTCTGCCACGGCTCTGCAGCCCGCGGTCAGGTTGGCTTTCCCAACCTGACCGACAATGACTGGCTGTACGGCGGAACTCCCGAAAAGATTCTGGAGACCCTCCACAATGGGCGGATGGGTAACATGCCAGCGAAAGGCGTTATGCCCAGCATGACCAATGAGCAGGTCGACCAGGTGGTCAATTATGTCCTCAGCTTCAGCGGTCGTGAACAAGACGCCGAGGCTGCCGAGGCAGGAAAGGCCGTGTTCGCTCAGGCATGTGTTGCCTGTCATGGAGCTGACGGCAAGGGTAATCAGGCGGTTGGCGCTCCCAATCTGACCGACAACACCTGGCTGTACGGATCCAACTACGAGTGGATCAAGGAAACCGTGATGAATGGCCGTCAGAATCAGATGCCCGCTCAGCAGGGTCGCCTCTCAGACGATCAGATTCAGATTCTGGCAGCTTACGTATACAGCCTGTCTAACTGAGTCACCCGGCCGGGGGTTGCCCCGGTCCGGTCTTTTCAACCCTGTGTCTGCCCTGCGGGCACAGGCTTGAAAAGATCAGCAGTCCCAGGGCCTGTTGTCCCGCATTACAGTTTTTCTGGAGGTAACGATGAGCAGTGAGATCCCGGTCAAAC
>Ga0208300_100171_pt1 | contig 67692 bp, 63 predicted proteins | sample 23_taG_FD_184096 | JGI IMG/M metagenome (GOLD analysis project Ga0208300, IMG submission 184096) | Marine viral communities from Cariaco Basin, Caribbean Sea - 23_WHOI_OMZ (SPAdes) (version 2) | ecosystem: Environmental > Aquatic > Marine > Oceanic | place: Caribbean Sea: Cariaco Basin...
TCCGTATGCCTACCTCAAAGATGTGCTGGCCCGACTGCCGACGCAGAAAAACAACGCCATCGACGAGCTATTGCCCCACAACTGGAAGCCGGCTATACCTGACAAGGTGTAATGCCCAGACGCTTACCTTTCGCCGACCAATTATCCAGGATGACCGTTTTCCCAACCCCGCCAAAAGTGGCCTAAATTCAATCACCTAAAGCCTAAGCCTGTCTGAAGGCATTCCAGAAAATTGGTTACTGTGACTGCTTTTCCCTGTTTCAGCGACTTTTCGATCAAAACGATCAAATTCCCCAAAACAAAAAGGCCCGAAGTTTTTTCACTTCAGGCCTCTTCTTCACTCATTGCAGTCAATCACCTCAACCACACTTACTATCCCCACAAGACAGGCAGGTCGCACAGCCATCCATCACAATCACCGCCTTGGTGCTGCACTTGCCGCACATGGTGGCGTTGGGGGGGAAGTCGCTGGCTTTCTCGTCGTTCGTGGCCGTGCTGTGGCTGGCTTCGAACTCGGCGCGTTTTTCGGCGAGGATGCGCTTGGTGGTTTCGCTCATTTCCTCGCTTTCCAGCAGGCCGATGGCCTTCAGGTGCTTCTCGATCACGGCGCCGATTTCAGCGACCAGGGAAGGCATGAACACGCCGCCTTTCTTGAAGTAGCCGCCGTTGGGGTCGTAAACACTGCGCAGCTCTTCCACCAGGAAGGTGACGTCGCCACCCTTGCGGAATACCGCGGAGATAACGCGGGTGAGGGCGATTACCCACTGGAAGTGTTCCATCGATTTGGAGTTGATGAACACTTCGTACGGCTGCCGGCTTTCGTGGTCGGTGCCTTCGTTGAGCAGGATGTCGTTGATGGTGATGTACATCGCGTGCTCGGCCACCGGCGGCTTGATCTTGTAGGTGGTGCCCAGCAGGAAATCCGGCCGTTCGATGTATTCGTTCATCTCAACGGGCTTGGTTTCTGCCTGCACCGGTGCCTGGTGTTCGGTAGCTTCTGGGTCGGCTTTCTTTACGCGGTAGCCGACGATCTTGTTGCTGATTTTAACTGTCATGTTCGTTGTCCTGTGTCGGTTCCCGGATCAGTACTTGCCGTAGGTGCCTTCTTTAAGCGCGTCAAACAGGTTGGCGGCGTTGTGGATTTCGCCGTCGTACTCTACCTGTTCGTTGCCCTTGAGGGTGACCTTGCTGCCATCGTCCAGGGTGAACTCGTATAGCGTGTTCTCCAGATCCTTCTCTTTCACCAGTACGCCCTGGAAGGCTTCGGGGTTGAAGCGGAAGGTGGTGCAACCCTTCAGGCCCTTATCGTAGGCATAGAGGTAGATGCCTTTGAAGTCCTGATAGTCGAAGTCTGTCGGAACGTTGGCGGTTTTGGAAATCGAGGAATCTACCCACTTCTGGGCAGCGGCCTGGATGTCCACGTGCTGCGCCGGGCTGACATCATCGGAGGTGGTGAAGTAGGGCGGCAGCTTCTTGTCTTCGTCGTCCGAGAACGGCATGGCGCCAGGGTTCACCATATGGCGGTAGGCCAGCAGCTCGAAGGAGAACACGTCGACCTTCTCTTTGGTCTTGCGGCCTTCGCGGATGATGTTGCGCGCGTAGTGGTGCGAGAAGCTCGGCTCGATGCCGTTACTGGCGTTGTTGGCCAGCGACAGGCTGATGGTGCCGGTGGGCGCGATGGAGGTGTGGTGGGTGAAGCGGCCACCTTTCTCGGCCAGTTCTTCCACCAGCTTTGGCTCTACGCTGGCAATCTGCTGCATGTACTTGCTGTACTTGGCGTGCAGCACGCGGCCCTTGAGTTTGTCGCCCAGCTTGTAGCCGTCTTCGAGCAGCTGCGGGCACTTGCCCAGCATTTTCGGGGTGATCTCGAACTCGTCGTCCATGATCGGGGCTACGCCTTTTTCCTCGGCCAGGGCGAGGGACTGGCGCCAGCCTTCGACGGCCATTTCCCGCACGACTTCTTCGGTGAACTGTACGGATTCTTCAGAACCGTAGGGCATGCGCAGCATGGCAAGGGTGGAACCCAGGCCCAGGATGCCCATGCCGTGGCGGCGCTTGTAGGTGATTTCGTGGCGCTGTTCGGCCAGCGGCAGGCCGTTGATCTCTACCACGTTGTCCAGCATGCGGGTGAAAATGGCCACGACCTTGCGGTATTTCTCATAGTTGAAACTGGCCTTGTCGGTGAACGGGTAGTCCACGAACATGGTCAGGTTCACGGAACCCAGCAGGCAACTGCCGTAGGGGGGCAGGGGCTGCTCACCGCAGGGGTTGGTGGCGCGGATGTCTTCGCAGAACCAGTTGTTGTTCATCTGGTTGACCTTGTCGATCAGGATGAATCCCGGCTCGGCGTAGTCATAGGTGCTGGTCATGATGGTGTCCCAGATGAACTGGGCTTTCAGGGTACGGTAGATGCGGCAGGCGACCTTGCCTTCATCGTTGATCACGTAGCCTTTCTGCACCGGGAAATCGCGGTACACGAACTGGCTTTCGTCGCTCAGGTCCAGCCCTTCATCTTCCACTTCCTTTTCGGTAACAGGGAAGGAGAGATGCCAGTCGTCGCCGTTGCGCACGGCTTCGATGAAGTCTTCGGTGATCAGCAGCGAGAGGTTGAACTGGCGCAGGCGGCCATCTTCACGCTTGGCCTGGATGAAGTCGATCACGTCCGGGTGGTGCACATCGAAGGTGGCCATCTGGGCACCACGGCGGCCACCGGCGGAGGACACGGTGAAGCACATGCGATCGAAGATATCCATGAACGACAGCGGGCCGGAGGTGGTGGCGCCGGCACCGGCCACGTAGGCGCCTTTCGGGCGCAGGGTGGAGAACTCGTAACCGATACCGCAGCCTGCCTTGAGGGTAAGGCCGGCTTCGTGGTTCTTCTCCAGGATATCGTTCATGGAATCCTGAACGGTGCCGGAAACGGTGCAGTTAATGGTAGAGGTGGCCGGCTTGTGCGCTTCGGCACCGGCGTTGGAGGTAATCCGGCCGGCGGGAATGGCGCCGTTCTGCAGGGCCCAGATGAAGTTCTTCATCTGCTGGGTGCGTACGGACTTGTTCTCTACTTCCGCAAGGGCTTTGGCAACACGTTCGTAGGTTGCGTTGATGTCCTTGTCTACGGGCTCGCCGGTCTTGGTCTTCAGCTGATATTTGCTGTGCCAGATGTCGATCGAGGCTTCCTGCATCGGAATTGTTGTTACCACTGCCTGTGCCTTAGCGTTCATTGCCACCCTCTGTCTTCCGGTATGTCTTCTTTTGATGGCGCCTGCCCGCGTGTCGGCGGCGCCATACCCCTTGAGAATTGTGCTTCCGGGCTTGGCCCTGTTTTCTTTTTAACCACTAGATATGGGTTGAAACTGAAGCGAGTATAACAGGATATAGTGTTCTGTGAATAAGAACGCAACTATTGATAGTCGGTTCGGGGCAAAGAAAATCAATCAAAATCGGCTTGAAACCGGGAAATTTTTTCTAAAACAGAGATTTGGATGAAAAGCTTCAGGACCACTACATGTTGTGGTGTAAAAAGTGATCAGGCCCTAAGCGCGGGAAGCGTGCTGGAAAGTGTGACTTCTGCACGTACCCCGTAAAGACGTGTCGCTAAAGTATGTGGGTGGTGTCGAAAAAGGCAGTGGCCCACAGGATGTGACTAAGACTAAAAACAAGGAAACAAGAATGAAAGGCCTGAAACCAACCTTGCTAGCGCTCTGCGTTGCGGGTGTTCCACCTGCAGCCATGGCAGAAATCCGAAGTCTGGATGATTCAGCGATGGGTATGATCACCGGCCAGGCCGGTGTGACCATTGAGCTGGAAACCAAACTCAATATTGATCGCTTCATCTATACCGATGAGGGGTCTCTGGAAGTTAACGATATCTTCGTGGGTGGTGCCAACCGCACCGACATGTTCTCGGAGATGAATCTGAACCTGAACGGGCAAGCCAATGACCGGTTGGATAACATCCGGATCAACATTGATATTGCCCAGGACGGGGACGCCATCATCAACCTCCTGCCACTCAGTTTCAACGCGGTGGATTTCCGGATGACTACCGGGGCCTGGAACCTGACAGGCACCGGTGGCAGCACAACCATACTTGATAACTTCAATATGGACATGCTGATTGGTTCCGGCACTATCCGGATCGATACGGCGACAGACAAGCTCAATCTGCTCACGGATATCGCGATCGACGATCTGGATTTCGATGTGCCTTTCCTGGCACTGGGCATTCGGGATCTTCAACTGACCGGGGCAGATTATGATCTGTCTGCACCGCAGCCGCTGAGGGTGTTCGCGAACGTGGATCTGGATATCTACAAGGCCAGTAACGCGGCCGGCACCGAAGTTCTGGCGGTGGATATGGAAACGTTCGAGGCGGATATGAGAATTGGTGGGGTGCTTATTGGTGGCGTTTCCATCGGCTCTGTCGCCATGGATAACCTGGCAATTTCCAATACTGCCATGCGCATCTACGGGCACTGATCAGTTCCCGTACTTGAAGGAAGCGGGGCCCACCGGGCCCCGTTTTTCACAGAGGGTTTCGCGAGCTAGCCCAGCAACAGGCTGTCGTCGTCCACTTCCAGCCCACGCTGTTTCTCGAACAGGCCGAGCAGGTCTTTCACTTCCAGCCCTTCGCGGTCCTTGCCTTCTATATCAAACACGACCTGTCCCTGGTGCAGCATCACCGTGCGGCTGCCAACCTCCAGCGCCTGTTTCATGCTGTGGGTCACCATCAGGGCGGTGAGCTTCTGCTCCTCGATGATCTTGGTGGTGAGTTCCAGCACGAACGCTGCGGTTTTCGGGTCCAGGGCGGCGGTGTGCTCGTCCAGTAGCAGGATGCTTGAAGGCGTGAGGCTTGCCATCAGCAGGCTCACGGCCTGTCGCTGACCGCCGGAAAGCAGGCCCATTTTATCGCCCAGCCGTTTCTCCAGCCCGAGGTTGAGCGAGGAGAGGCTGTCCCGGAACTGCTCCATGTACTGTTTCTTTACGGCAGAGCTCAGGCCCCGGCGTTGGCCGCGCTTGATGGCGAGGGCCAGGTTTTCCTCGATGGTAAGACCTTCACAGGTGCCGGCCAGCGGGTCCTGGAAGACCCGGGCCACGCGGCCGGCCCGTTTGTGGGTCGACAGTTTGGTGACATCCAGGTTGTCCACAATGATCTGGCCGCTGTCGACCAGCACTTCGCCGGCCAGGGCATTCAGGAAGGTGGACTTGCCCGCGCCGTTACTGCCAATCACGGTCACAAATTCGCCCTGGTTCACCGTCAGGCTCATGCCCCGGAGTGCCGGGTTTTCCAGCGGCGTGCCTTTGCCGAAGGTCAGCCGGAGATCGGTTGCACTGATCATATTGCCTCCTCAGGCCTTGCGGGTGAATTTGCTGACCACAGAGTTGCGCACACCCGGCAATACAATGGCCAGGGTCACAAGTACGGCGGTAATCAGGTTCAGATCCTGGGCCTGCAGGCCCAGCACGTCGGCATTCAGGGCAAAAGCGATGGCCAGCCGGTAGATGATGGCACCCACCACGCAGGCAATCAGCGCCCGGAGCACGGAGGAGGGGGTAATCACCGCCTCGCCGCCAATCAGCGAGGCCAGGCCGATCACAATCACGCCCACGCCCATGGTCACGTCGGCCGCGCCCTGGCTCTGGGCAAACAGGGCGCCGGCCAGGCCTACCAGGCCGTTGGACAGGGCCACACCGAGCACGATCATGCCACCGGTGGCAATGCCCTGGGCCCGGGCCATTCGCGCATTGGCACCGGTTGCCCGCATGGCCAGCCCGGTTTCCGATTTCATGAACCGCCACAGCAGTATCAGAGATACGGCGATGACGATGACAAACAGCACCACGGGTACCTGATGATAGGCCAGGCCAAGGTCGTACCAGGGTGTGAGCACGGTTTGCTCGGTGAGCAGTGCCACGTTCGGGCGGCCCATGATGCGCAGGTTCACGGAGTAGAGCGCAATCATGGTGAGAATCGAGGCCAGCAGGTTCAGGATTTTCAGCTTCACGTTGAGAAGGGCGGTCACCGAGCCGGCGGCCATGCCGGCCAGAACTGCCGCGCCTGTGGCCAGCCAGGGGTTCACGCCGTCGATGATCAGAACCGCTGCCACAGCCGCGCCGAGCGGAAAGCTGCCATCCACGGTGAGGTCGGGAAAGTCCAGAACACGAAAGGATATATAGATGCCAAAGGCCACCAGGCCATAAATCAGGCCGGTTTCGAAGGCGCCGTAAAGGGCTATGTCACTCAGCATGGTCGGGGATCACTATAAATAAAAACGGGCGGCCCTCCGAAGGGTGAGGGCCGCCCGTTGGGTTCAGGGGTTACTTGGCGCTGTCGATAACTTGCTCGGCTTCGGAAACCAGCTCGTCAGACAGGGTGATGCCCATGCGCTCGGCGGCAGCCGGGTTCACGAACAGGTCCAGTTTTTCCATGGTTTCCACCGGCATCTCGCCTGGTTTCTTGCCCTCGAGTACTTTGGCTACCATCGCGCCGGTCTGGCGGCCGTGATCGTAGTAGTCAAAACCCAGGGCGGCAACAGCGCCGCGTTCAACGGTGGCGGTGTCGGCGGCGAAAACGGGAATGTCTGCCCGTTCGCCGACGGCAATGACGGCTTCGGCGGCACTGATCACGGTGTTGTCGGTGGTCAGGTAGATGGCGTCGGCCTTGCCCACCAGGGAGCGGGCCGCGCCAAGCACCTCAGAGGTCTTGGTGGCAGCGGCTTTTTCCAGGGTCAGGCCACGGGCCTTCAGGCGCTCTTCCAGCAGGTTAATCAGGGAGACCGCGTTGGCTTCGCCCGGGTTGTATACAGTGCCGATGCGCTTGGCATCCGGCATTACACGCAGGAGCATATCCAGGTGTTTGTCGATGGGCAGCATGTCACTCACGCCGGTGATGTTGGCCCCGGGGGCCTCCAGGCTCTGGACCAGCTTGGCGCCAACCGGGTCGGTCACCGCCGAGAATACCACCGGGATGTTGCGGGCAGCTGCGGCAACGGTCTGCGCCGAGGGGGTTGCGATGGCAACGATGACATCCGGTTGTTCGCCAATGAACTTGCGGGCAATCTGGGAAGCAATAGCGGCGTTGCCCTGGGCACTCTCGTGCATGACAGTGAGGTTTTCACCTTCTTTGTAACCGCGCTCGGCGAGTTCGTCTTTGACACCCTGGTAGACGGCGTCCAGTGCCGGGTGCTCGACAATCTGAGTGATCGCGACAACACGAGGTTCCTGTGCCTGAACGAGGGTTGCCATTGCCAGCAGGGTGGCACCAAACAGCGTACGCAAGGTTCTCTTGGCCATAAGCCCATCTCCGGGTCGGTTAACTGGTAAGTTGTGCGTTAGTCGTGCACTAAAAGGAGCGGAAGTTTACCACAGGCACAGGGTTGGGGGGCTACTGAAGTTGTGGCGGCCTGACTCCTGATACGGTAAAAATAGATGCACTTGGAAATAATTTTGCTTGTATCACGTTTTGACGCTGCAGCTTGTGTTGAAATACCCTACGAAAGTCTAATAATAAGTCATCCATAACTCGAATAATGAAATACAAGGAAGGTCCATGGACACAACAAACAAACTCCCGCTGGATATGCTCTATCACTGGGAGAAGACCAAGTCGAACTCCCTCTACATGACCCAGCCTATCGGCGACGGCAAAGTCGTGGAGTACACCTGGGGCCGGGCAGTGGACGAGGCCCGCCGCATGGCTTCGTATCTGAAGTCGCTCAATCTCCCGGAGAAAAGCCGTATCGGGCTGATTTCCAAGAACTGCGCCCAGTGGATCATGACCGACTGGGCTATCTGGATGGCCGGGCATATTTCCGTTCCGCTGTATCCCACCCTGAACGCCGACACAGTGAACTACATCCTGAACCATGCCGAATGCGAGGTTCTGTTTGTTGGCAAGCTGGACGACTGGGACATGATGAAATCGGGCGTGCCGGAGTCCGTGCGCTGTATCTCCTATCCGCTGAGCCCGCCCAACGATTTTGAAACCTGGGACGATATCGTTGCCAAGTACCCGCCGCTGGAGGAAAACGTCAAGCGAGAGGCGGATGAGCTCGCAACGATTGTTTACACCTCCGGCAGCACCGGCAAGCCCAAGGGCGTTATGCTCAGCTTCGGTAACATGGCCTTTGCAGCAGAGGGAGGCATGGAAGTGCTGGGTGTCGGGGATAATGAGCGCATGCTTTCCTATCTGCCCCTGGCCCACGTTTTCGAACGGACCTTCGTTGAGCTGGCATCTCTGTATGCCGGCTTCCAGCTTTATTTCGCGGAATCGCTGGATACCTTTGTACAGGATCTGCAGCGTGCCCAGCCAACCCTCTTCCTTTCCGTACCGCGGCTGTGGGTGAAGTTCCAGCACGGTGTGCTGCAGAAGCTGCCCAAGAAGAAGCTGGACCGGCTGATGAAGATTCCCGTGGTCAACAATCTGATCAAGAAGAAGATCCTCAAAGGCTTGGGCCTGGACAAGGTCAAGCTGGCTGGAAGCGGGTCTGCACCGCTGGCCAGTGATGTTCTGGAGTGGTACCGAAACCTCGGCCTGGAACTGCTGGAAGGGTATGGCATGTCGGAGAACTTTGCCTACTCCCATATGAACAAGCTTGGGCGCTCGCGGATTGGTTACGTGGGTGAATCCTTGCCCGGTGTGGAAACCCGGATCAGTGAGGAGGGCGAGGTTCAGATCAAGAGCCCGGCCACCATGATGGGGTACTACAAGGATGAGGAAAGAACCCGCGAAGCCTTCACCGAAGACGGTTTCCTGAAGACCGGCGATAAGGGCGAGATTGACGAGATGGGCCGCCTGAAGCTGACCGGCCGGATCAAGGAAATCTTCAAGACCAGCAAGGGCAAGTACATTGCACCGGCGCCCATTGAGAACCGGCTGATGTCCCACGATGCCATCGAGATGGTCTGTGTGTCCGGGGCCAACCAGACCCAGCCCCACGCGCTGGTGATGCTGGCGGAGGAATCCCGGCCGAAGATGGCGGATGAGGCCTTCCGCAAGGAGATTGAGGAAAGCTTCAAGCAGCTGATTGCCGATGTGAACAAGACAGTGGATCCGCACGAGCAACTGGCCTTCATCACGGTTGTCAGTGATGAGTGGTCGATTGAGAACAGCTTCCTCACGCCCACCATGAAGCTTAAACGCAACGTGGTGGAGGACGCCTATCAGGCGAAAGTGGATAACTGGTACGCCCAGCGCCAGCCGGTGATCTGGCAGTAATCTTCCAGGTTTAACCCGATGAGATGATCAGGCCCGGCATTGCCGGGCCTTTTTTGTAGGGGTAAAAACCGACGTTAGTCGCATAGGGAAAAGCAAACAGCCGTCCTAAACTGGAGGGATATCAGGAGGATGTTATGAGCCAGTTGTCCCTTTTCCAGAAACGTATCCACGACGAGATTCCCCTTTCGCGGGCGCTGGGGATTCAGCTGCATTCGTGGGATGGCCATTCCCTGCTTCTCAGTGCGCCCCTGGAGCCGAACCGGAATCATCAGGGTACCGGCTTTGGTGGCAGTGTCTATTGTGCCGCGGTCACCGCGGCCTGGGGGCTGACCGAGCTTGCGCTCTGGGATATGGGGCTCAGGGGTGCGGTGGTTGTCCAGAGTGGCAATATTGATTACCTGGAGCCTGTCACCACCGACTTCTACGTGATCTGTCGTTTGCCGGGTGACGAAATGCCCGAGCGTTTCCGGAAAAGCCTGGCAAGGCACGGCAAGGGTCGCCTGGATCTTACCGCCGAGGTGTTCTGCGGCGAGCCAAAGACCATGCCGGAGGTTGAACCCGTCGCTGTGTTCCAGGGCCGCTTTGTGGTGCAGGATGTGAAATCGCGGATGAATCCATGATGGCCTGAGCCTCCCGGCCGGCCACTCAGGCAATCGAACGGGTGTTGGAAATTGACCGGCTCATCAGAATGATCGGGATGATACCCGCCAGAACGATGATCAGGGCGGGCAGGGCGCTGTGGTACAGGCGCTCGTCAGAGGCAAACTGGTACACGTAGGTGGCCAGGGTCTCGAAGTTGAAGGGCCTAAGTATCAGCGTTGCCGGCAACTCCTTCATGCAATCCACAAACACCACCAGCGCCGCGGTGAGCAGGGTACCGCGCAGCATGGGTAAATGAACCTTTACCAGCGTGTTGCCGGGGCTGTGGCCCAGGGATCGGGAGGCCATGTCCATGCTGGGGGTGATTTTCTGCAGGGCACTTTCCACACTGCCTGCAGACACCGCCAGGAACCGAACCGTGTAGGCAAACACCAGGGCAAAGGCTGATCCGCTCAGTAATAGCCCGGTGCTGATTCCGAAAAATTCCCGCATCAGGCTGTCCAGCCAGTTGTCGAAGCCTGCCAGGGGCACAATCACTCCCACCGCCAGAACGGCGCCGGGCATGGCATAGCCCAGGCTCGAGAGACGCATCAGAACCTGCATGCCACGGGTATTGTGCAGACGCCGGCTGTAGGCGAGAGTAACGCCAATCAGCAGGGTTGTGAGAGCGGCGGTGCCGGACAGGAACAGGCTGTTGAACGTGTTGCGTATGAAGTCCGAGTTCCAGCTTTCACCAAAATACTCCCACGCATAGTAGCCCAGGGTGGCTCCGGGAATCAGGAAGCCCAGCAATACCGGCAGCGCGCACACCGCAACACAGATCAGCTGGCGCGGGAACGACATGGTGAACCGGTGGATCGGTTCCCGGTTGTCCCTGGCGGCGTACTGCTGCTGCCGCCTGCGGGAGTAGCGTTCCAGTGTCACCAGGATCACCACAAACACCAGCATGGTGGTAGCGATCTGGGCGGCGCCGCCAAGGTTGCCGAGGTTCATCCAGGTATCAAACAGGCCGGCGGTGAGTGTCTGTACGGCGAAGAAGTCGACAGTACCGAAGTCGTTCAGGGTTTCCATCAACACCAGTGACAGCCCCACGGCAACCGCCGGGCGGGCAATGGGCAGAACCACCTTGAAAAAGGTGCTCAGGGCCGAATGGCCGAGGCTGCGGCTGACCGAGAACAGGGAGGGCGACTGCTCCAGGAAGGCCGCCCGGGCCAGCAGGTAGACATAGGGGTAGAGTACCAGGCCCAGCATCAGGGTGGCCCCTTCGAGGCTCCGAATTTCCGGGAACCAGTAGTCGGATGCGTTTTCCCACCCGAACCAGGCCCTCAGGGCATTCTGTACCGGGCCGGCGTAATCCAGCAGGCTGGTGTACACATAGGCGATCACATAAGCCGGAACCGCAAAGGGCAACAGCATGGCCCATTCAAAGAATTTGCGCCCGGGGAATTCACACATGGTTACCGCCCAGGCGGACGCAAGGCCAATCGCCAGGGTGAGCGCGCCAACGCCTGCCATTAGCTGCAGGGTGGTGATCAGATAGCGCGGTAGTGTGGTCTCAATCAGGTGGGGCCAGATATTCTCTTCGGGGAAGAACGCGAGGAAGATAACTGAGAGAACCGGCAGGGCCACTATGGCGGTAGTCAGCAGGGCGCTGATAAGCCACTTCTGGGAGGTACGCTTTGCCAGCAGGGGCTGGGTTAGCCCGGGGTTAGCGCTGGTTGCGGCCTCGCTCATAGGTGTCCTGTGCGTGAATAGGTGTGCTGTCCATTTGAAGGTTGCAGATTGTAGACACCTGTCCCGATGCCTGCAATGACTGGTGTCATGGCGGGCGCAGGCAAGGCAGGCCAAGGGTGGCAAAACCACCCTCGGCCTGTTGCAAGGGCTTACTCGCCGTCGTAGTCCACACGATCCACCATTTTAACGGCGGCTTCGCGGTTTTCGGCGATTTCCTGCAGCGACAGGTCATCCGGGTTGATTTCACCCCACTCGGCAACCAGGCCGCTGGGCTTCACTTCCGGATTTGCCGGGTATTCGGTGTTGGCCTCGGCGTAAATGCGCTGCGCTTCCGGTGAGGACAGGAATTCCATCAGCTTGATGGCGTTTTCCCGGTTGGGCGCGCTCTTGGTCAGCGAGATGCCGCTGATGTTCACGTGGGTGCCCCGGCCTTCGGCGTTCGGGAATACCAGGCGAACCTGTTCGGCGATCGGGCGCTGGTTTTCGTCCTGCAGCATGTTGCCATAGTAATAGCTGTTGCCGATGGAGATATCGCAAACGCCTTCAGCAATGGCCTTGATCTGGTCGCGGTCGCCGCCCTGGGGCTTGCGTGCCAGGTTGTCTTTCAGGCCGGCCAGCCATTTCTCGGCTTCGGCTTCACCATGGTGGGCGATCATGGAAGAGAACAGGGCAATGTTGTAAGGGTGCTTGCCGCTACGGGTGCAGATACGGTTGTCCCATTTATCATCGGCCAGCTGTTCATAGGTGGTGATTTCACCTTCTTCAACCCGTTCTTTGGAGGCGAAGATCAGGCGGCCACGGGTGGTCAGTGCAAACCACTTGCCGTCCGGGTGACGCAGATTCTCCGGGATATTTTCCTCCAGGACCTTGCTGTCCACGCCCTGAACCAGATCGCGCTCTACCAGTTCGTTGATCCGGGAAATGTCTACCGTCATTACCACATCGGCCGGACTATTGCGGCCTTCACGCTCCAGGCGCTCGGCCAGGCCCTGCTTGGCGAACACCACATTGGCGACGATGCCGGTTTCTTTCTCAAACGCGTTCAACAGTGGTTCAAGGAGGTAGGCCTGGCGGTAGGAATAGATGTTGACCTCGCCGTCAGCAGAGGCAGTCAAGGGCATTGCAGAGAGAGCCATTGCGGCAGTTGCCGCCAGTTTCATTCGCATAGTCAGATCCTTTCATGAAGTACTGAACAGTTGGCCAGTGGCTGAGATCCACAGGCGATTAAAAACGACAACCATTCTCATTACTATTGTTTCTACAGTCAATATCTCCTTTGGCATATTTTTCTGAAAATGGTGTTATGCTTCGGAAGACTATAAAAACACTGCAAAAGTTGTGGAAACCTTAGATGGCTGGGAACGATCGAAGAGAGCACATGCGCACCGCCATGAGTGCGAAGGTCAAAGTGATTCACGAGACGCTTGGTGAATTCATATTCTCGACCCGCGATATTTCGGATGGCGGCGTGTTCATTGTTGTCGACACCGAGCCTTTCGCTCCGCAGATCGGGGACACGGTAACCGTACAGGTGCAGGGGCTACCTGTACCGGCGCCGGTCCTTGAAATGGTGGTGGTGCGCAAAACCAATGACGGCTACGGCCTCCAGTTTGATCAAAGTGGTGACTGATAGGCGGATTCCGCCGGCCCGTTGTGGATAATGAGCAGGCCAACGATTTCGCTGTCAGGGAAGGCGCCAGCCCGATGATTCTTTCGATGTACACCAGAGTTTACAAGCCGGTTCTCGCAATTCTCGTTGCGGCCTCGCTGTCCGGCTGTGCCAGTTATTACTCTCATTTTGCAATGTTTCCTGCCGAGAATTCGTCCGGGCAGCCGCGACAGGTGCGTTTGTCCTGGCAGAGTGCTGAATCTCCGGGGTGGTGGTTCGCCGGCAATGAGGCCACCTCGATCAAGGTGGAGACCCAGTGCAGCGATCGTGTCTGGCGGCTTCGGGATGGCGATGAGGCTGGGCCCTGTGGCACTGGCATTCGCGCCTGCGGCAATGTGGGCATGGATATCCAGGCGAAAACCGGGAAGCCGGCAACGCCAGCCACGCGATGCATGGCGGTCAATCCGGAGGACCCCGATGCGCGAATTGCGGAGCTTGGCGGCAAACTGGAGCTTTTGGTGTCCTGTGAGCCGGCGGTCGTGACCGATGGAGCCGGTGACAAGGCGCGTAATCTGGATTATCTCCGCGCTTCGTCGGTGCCCTACACGGTGTACGTTCGCAAAGCCCCGCGGGGCGCCATGAATGCCAGGCTTCCAGAGTTCGACAAGGCGGTATGTGACGCAGAGTGACACTTTCTGACGTTGGTTTGTGACCGCCATCACAATGCTACACTTTGTTTCCTCCTGAACATTATCGTTACGCCTTGTCGCGTTTGGGTTACCCAGCGATACCATATTGTAATTGTGTCTTCCCGCGGTTCGGTCAGAATGGTAGCTATCGAAAAGTATGTTGTGTGAGGTGGCCCGTGGGTGTCCAACAGAAAAAAGTAGCAGTACATGATCTGGAAGTGGGCATGTTTGTGTCTGACCTGGACAGGCCCTGGCACCAGACTCCTTTCCCGATTCAGGGGTTTCCGATCCGGTCCCAGGATGATATCCGCGCCCTTGTATCGCATTGCAAATGGGTGATGGTGGATGTAGCAGAAGCCCGGGACTCGAAAGAGAGCAAAGCCGGGAGTAAGCCGGTTTTTGGCAAGAGTCTCAACAAGCGTGGCGGCGGCCGTGAACAACTCCAGTTGCCCCCCCTGAGCATCCGGGAGCCGGTTACCTACGAAACCGTTACCACCTTGCAGAAAGAGATCAAGACGTCAAAGCGTCTGCTTGACGATGTTGAGGCTGCTCTGGACCGGTTGCTTGAAACCCTGGACGCGAAGGGTACTCCGGATCTCAAGCCCATTGCTGCCATCACCAGCAAGATGGTCAGCAGTGTGATTCGCCAGCCAGACGCCCTGTTGTGGCTGGCTCGCACCCGGACCCATGACAATTTCCTTTATCGGCATGCCCTGAATACCTCGGTATGGGCTTTGGTTGTGGGCCGGCACCTGGGGCTGAATGAAGGCCTGCTGAACCATCTCGGCCTTGGCTGCCTGTTGTCCCAGGTGGGCAAAACGGCTTTGCCGGCGGAGCTGATCGCCCGGGAGGGCCAGCTGAATGCCGAGGAATACACCACTTACCGAAGCTATGTTAATCGTGGCGTTGCGATGCTTGAGGGTAGTGGCCTCTCCCGGGCGGTTCTGAGCGTGGTTCAGGGTCATCGGGAGCGTCACAATGGTTCCGGGTTCCCGGAAGGCGTTCGGGGCGACCGCATCCCCCTGTTGGCGAAAGTGGCAGGTATTGCCGAATTCTTCGAGTCGCTGATCACACCCCGGGACCATGTCGAGCCCCTGACACCCGCCAAGGCGGTGACCTTGCTCTACGAGATGCGCAACATTGAGTTCCAGGAAGATCTGGTGGAGAGCTTCATTCAGGCTATCGGTATCTATCCAACAGGCAGTCTGGTGGAGCTGACCGACGGTCAGCGCGGGATTGTGATGTCCCATTCGCCGGAGCGCCGGCTCTGGCCCCGGGTGATGGTGATGACAGATACCGCCTCCCGGCCGCTGAAAACCGCCAAAGTCATCGACCTGGCACGTTATAACGAAGGCAAAGAGGCGGCGGAAACGGTCAGTATCCGGGAGTGTCTCCCCCACGGTACCGAGGGGCTTGATCCCTCGCGCTATGACATAACCGGCGCGGAATCCCGCTGGAACCTGTCGAGGCTCATCAACGGATAAGGACCCGCAACGGTTTGCGGACCCAACGGTAGGTGCCCTCGGGGCGGAAGTTCGTGAGTAGCTCCGATTCTCCGCCCGATGGGCCTGCCAGGAAGTACTCCACTTCTGCGCTCTGCCAGTCTGCCGAGTTCACCTGAACATCCTGTGGTCTTGTGCTGATGGCCTCCAGTTCGGCAAGCGCGATCTCGCCACCGATCTTGCGCACGGCCACCTCTTTTATCTCGGCGTCGCTGGCCGGGTAGCTGGCAACATCATCGTCCAGGAAGTAGCGGTTGGCGACCGCTGTGGTGATGGCTTTGAGCTCCCGCGTGAGGTAGATCTGGGCGTCTTCGGCGCTGGTATCTTCCAGGGACCGCACGGAGTTCTCGATCCGCTCTTTTTTGGCTTTCAGGTCCTCGCTGTACTCGATATCAGGATCGCGATCGTCCGCGTCGTCGGGCCTGGGTGGTGCATTGTCGATTTCAGCCTGCGTGGGTGGTTCCTCGCAGAGCTCGTCATCTTCCGGGTAGAAACAGATGGCCGCCAGAAGCTGGTTGGCGGGCGAGGGTGTGGGTGCTGTGGCCGTGAATTCCGCTTCGCTGACCGTGAAATCAATGGGGTTGGTCAGGTTGGGGAGGGCGGCATTCAGCTGCTTGATAACCCGTTCCCGGATATCGATGCCTTCACCATCCGGGACGTTCTCTTTCCAGTTAAGTAGCATCAGGAACCGGGTCAGGTTCATCAGGGTGGCGTTTTCCAGCACCTGTTGCTCGGTTTGGGTGTGTGTTGACAGGCCCAGTTCATCGACCGTCGGAACTGCCAGGGCGGCCCGTGTGGAGCCGGAATATTCCAGCAGGGTGATATACTGCTTTGCCGGAACGCCGCTGATCAGTGGCAGATCGCCAACCCGGAACTCCACCGTTTCTCCCGGGTAGTAGCTGAATTCGCCCGCCGCGTTGGTGGTGCCGGTCTGGCTTGCTGTCCGGTAGGTAAGGCCGTTGAAACCATTGAAGTTCAGCCGGCCTGTGCTGGTGTCGTCGCCGGAGCCGCCGCCGTCATCAAGGCAGCCGGTGAATGCAAATACGCTGAGCAGCGCGAAGGACAATCGGATGCGGTGAACGGATCTCATGGTGTGTCGTACATTCCCTTCAATTCAGCGCGGCCGCCCTCAAGGCGCAGCAGCCCCTTTTGTAAGTTGTTGTAACCGCATTATAGGGACGGGGATTGCCTGTTATCGGGATTTCTGTCGCAGTTTCCGGTTTTGCTCCTCCTGAAGGTGCCGGTCCTTTCAGGACCTTGAAATCAGCGGCTTTGTCACAATAAATAGCATTCTAAATTCTGGCTGGCGGCCCGGGCCGCTTATTGCCATTTTTCACCGAATCGGGACCGTTTATGACCAATGCACTGGAAATCGAGGGCCTCACCAAAATCTACGGTGACGGGTTCGAGGCGCTCAAGGGGATTGATCTTCACGTAGCCGAGGGAGACTTCTTTGCCTTGCTAGGGCCCAACGGTGCGGGCAAATCAACCACACTGGGCATCGTTTGTTCGCTGGTGAACAAGACAGCCGGCAAGGTTCGCGTGTTTGGCTGCGATATCGACACCCACCTGTCTGACGCCAAGCTGAATCTTGGCGTTGTGCCTCAGGAGTTCAATTTCAATCAGTTCGAGAAAGTGTTCGATATCGTTACCACCCAGGCGGGCTATTACGGCATTCCACTCAGGGAAGCCTCGGTTTCGGCGGAGAAATACCTGAAGAAACTGGGCCTGTGGTCCAAGCGGGATACGCCGGCACGAATGCTTTCCGGGGGTATGAAGCGCCGGCTTATGATTGCCCGGGCGCTGGTGCATGAACCAAAGCTGCTGATTCTGGACGAGCCGACGGCCGGTGTTGATATTGAGCTTCGCCGTTCGATGTGGGCGTTTCTGGAGGAAATGAACCGGCAGGGTACCACCATCATCCTGACTACCCATTATCTTGAGGAAGCAGAGGCGCTTTGCCGCAATATTGCCATTATCGACCACGGCAAGATTCTCAAGAACACCAGCAAGAAGTCACTGTTACAGCAACTGAGCCTGGAGACGTTTGTGCTGGATACGGAATCACCGCTGGATGCCGCCCCGGAGCTGGGTGAATTCGCTACCAGGCTGGACGGGGAAGGCGCCCTTGAGGTGGATGTTCAGAAAGGCCAGGGGCTGAACCAGGTGTTCGTCCGGCTGGAGCAGTTGGGCATCAAGGTGATCAGCATGAGGACCAAGGCTAACCGTCTGGAGGAGCTGTTTATCCGCATGGTTGAAGAGAACGCCGTGGAATCCCATAAGTCTGTGGAGGGTGCGGCATGAAGCCACAGGCTCTGTTTACGGCGTTCAGCACCATTGTTGTCCGGGAGGTTCGCCGGTTCACCCGGATCTGGGCCCAGACCCTGTTGCCGCCCGCGGTCACCATGACGCTCTATTTCATTATTTTCGGCAATCTGATTGGGTCGCGGATTGGCCAGATGGGCGGCTTCGATTATATGTCGTTCATCGTGCCCGGGCTGATCATGATGGCCGTTATCACCAGTTCTTATGCGAATGTGGTGTCGTCGTTTTTTTCCATGAAATTCCAGCGCAGCATAGAGGAGTTGCTGGTTTCACCCGTGCCGAACTGGGTCATCCTGGCCGGTTACGTGGCAGGCGGCATGGCTCGGGGCCTGGGGATTGGTCTGATTGTCACCCTGCTGTCGCTGGCGTTCACCCAGTTGTCGATTCATAACCTGCCGATGATGATCCTGACGGTATTCCTGACCTCGGCCCTGTTCTCACTTGGAGGGTTCATCAATGCCATGCTGGCGACCAAGTTTGATGATATCTCCATCGTACCGACGTTCGTGCTGACACCGTTGACCTACCTGGGTGGCGTGTTCTACAGCATCGATCTTTTGCCTGGGTTCTGGCAGGGCGTATCCATGATCAACCCGATCCTGTATATGATCAATGGCTTCCGCTATGGCATTCTGGGCGTCTCGGACGTCAATCCCTACATTTCTCTTGGTATGATTCTGGTTTTCATAACCGTGCTGGCATTTGTCGCGTTGAAGATGCTGAGCCGGGGCAAAGGCATTCGCCACTGATTTCAGGAACACCTATGGCACTCAATGATGCACCACTTGGCAAATCAAGTGATTATCCGGACAGCTATGACCCGGGCCTTCTGTTCCCCGTGGCCAGAGAGGAAAACCGTCGCCGGCTTGGTCTGGAGGATGGCCGCTGGCCCTGGTTCGGGGAGGATCTCTGGCAGGCCTGGGAGATCTCCTGGCTGAGGCCGGGTGGCGTTCCAGAGGTGGCCTGGGCGGAGATTGTCTTTCCGGCAGCATCGCCCTCCATTATTGAGTCCAAATCACTCAAGCTGTACCTGAACTCCCTGAATCAAACGGTCTATTCCACCCGGGAACAGGTGGCGGAGGTGATTACCCGGGACCTTTCCAGTGCCTGCGGTGGCGCGGTTCAGGTCCGGCTTCTGAGTGTTGATGAATCGGCCGAGGCCGTGGGCCGTCCCGGCGGCTTCATTTTGATCGATGATGAGCCCGTGCAGGATGTGGTGTACGACTATGCGCCGGATTCCCTCACCGCCGGCACTGAGGTGGTGACGGAGCACCTGTGCTCACATCTGCTTAAAAGCAATTGCCCGGTGACCGGGCAGCCAGACTGGGCAACCCTTCTGATCAGCTATACCGGCCCGAAAATCGACCGGGCAGGGTTGCTTCGCTATGTGGTGAGCTTTCGCCAGAAGCAGGATTTTCACGAGCATTGTGTGGAAACGGTGTTTACGGATCTGATGCTCCGTTGCGAGCTGGAATCGCTGACGGTGTGCGCCCGTTATACCCGCAGGGGCGGACTGGATATTAACCCCTGGCGAAGCACTGAAACCGGGCAGGATGCCGGGCCGAGACTGATTCGTCAGTAAAATGGGTCTGAAGGCGCCGGCGGACGGCGCCTCAGGAAACGTCTTCTTCCCGCCGCAGGCGGTCTGCGGCGTCTTCGAGGGCAAGGAGAATGGCCTGGCGTTCCTTTTCGGTGACCTTGTCCGAATCCAGGTACATGGCGAATCCGCTGTGCTCGTGTTCCAGGAAGCTTCGGTTCGGCCCCATATCCCGCCGGAAATCCACCACTTCGTAGATCGGCACCGGTTTGCCGAAGCCCTTGACCGTGATTTCGCCTTTATCCCGACACATGATCTTGTCCTTGATCAGCGAGAAGGTCTCGTAAGAGACCAGGATTTCGCCGGGTTCCGCCAGGGATTCCAGGCGGCTGGCCAGATTCACTTCCTTTCCGATAATGGTGTAGTCCATCCGGTTCTCGGCACCGAAATTACCCACGGTGGTGTAGCCGGTGCTGATCCCCATGCGGATTTCCAATGGGGTCTTGATGCCCTGGCTGCGCCACTTCTGGCGCATGATCTTCATGTGCTTGCGCATATCGATGGCCATGGACACGCAGGCCAGGGCATCTTCCCGCTGCCCCCGGCTGGTGGGATCGCCAAAAAACACCATGATGGAGTCGCCCACGAATTTGTCGATGGTGCCGCCGTATTTCAGGGCCACTTCCGACATTTCATTGAAGTAGTGGTTGAGCAGTTCGGTCAGTGCTTCCGGCTCCATCTCTTCGGAGAGTTCGGTGAAGCCTTTGATATCTGAGAAGAATACAGCCAGCTTTTTACGCTGGGTTTCCAGCCGTACGTCCCGCTCACCGGTAAAGATGGACTGCCATACCTGGGGCGAAAGGTACTTGGAAAGCTTGTGGGAAAGCGCAATGGACTGTTCCCGCTGATTCTGTATCTGGGTTTTGGCAAGCATCAGGGCCCGTGCCTGCTGATGCGAATAGTAAGCGGTGACGCAGATGTACAGGCCGGTAGAAAGCAGCGAAACGATCATGGTCAGCAATGGCGCGTGCGGACCATCAGCCGGACCGAGGATGGCAACAGTAACGGCAATCGTAGTGGCCATGACTGCCGTGCCGAACAACCATTGCCGGATACCACCGACGATCAGACAGCTGAACATCAGCATCAGGGCCACGGATAGCGATGGCATAACCACCAGGCCGATGCAGCCAATGAATCCGCCGCCGATCAGGCAGTCCACAATCAGCATTTTCTGACGGATGCGGCTAGAGTTCCGAAGGAAGGTCCTGCGTGTCAGTATATGGACAATGTGGGGCCAGGTGAGGGCGCCGGCCACCAGCCACAGCAATGGTTGCGGGAAGGCGTTCTGAAGTACCCCGGCCACGATAATCGCAGCGGTGGAGGTATACGCCAGCACCCTGCCGTTGTAATCCGGCATTGGCGGTATGGCGATCGGGTTGCCGGGGGCTTCCGTCGTCATCGACTTGCCAGCGGAAGTACTGGCAGTGCGCAGATCGGCCGGTGCGCTCATCATTTCAGAAATGGTTCCCGCCGGAGACCCGCGCCCGGAATGTACATTGTGTTGCTACTCATCCTGATACGACCGTACTATTTATGATTGTTCGTTATCATTGTTGGCAAACCTGACTACGACTAAAGGTTAACAGTATTACGTACAAGCCACAATTCACTGGCGTTATTGGGTGTGATCCCGGTTTTTCGCCACCATGCAGCGAGAATTTATGACCGCAGTTACCGATTTCCTGCTGAACCGTTCCTCCGAGCCCAGGCTGGAGGCTCCCGCACCGGACCCGGGCACCCTTGAAAAAGCCTTTGCCTGCGCCGCCCGGGCGCCAGACCATGCGCTGCTGCGGCCCTGGCGCTATCTGATTGTGGAGGGAAAAGGACTGGTGGCGCTGGGGGATTTGTTTGCCTCAACCTGTGCCAACAACAGCGACGAGCAGGGGATCGAGAAGCTTCGGCGGGCGCCCCTGAGAGCGCCGATGGTGATTGTTGGCATCGCCTCGCCAAAGCCGCACCCCAAGGTGCCAGAGGTTGAGCAGATGATGTCTGCCGCAACTGGAATGAGCTTTATCGAGCTGGCGCTCCAGGATGCCGGGTACGGCGTTATGTGGCGCACCGGTTCCGTTGCTTACCATGCGTCTGTACGGCAAGGGCTTGGGCTTGAAGATCATGAGAAGATTGTCGGTTTTCTCTATACCGGCAGTGTTTCGGTCAAAAAACCTGCTGTCCCGCGGCCAGCCACGGAGGAATTTGTCCGGCACTGGCCGTAACCGCTGGAGCGGAATTCCCCGGCCCGAGCCGGGGGAAGCAGCTTGCCGCTTTTTCTACCCTGCATTCTGCTTCGCCCCCACGAAGCTCTCGTTGTACCCCGTCATTACTGGCCTCCCGCACTATTTACGGTGCCTTGCAAAATCTGGCATCCGCCTTGCTTTAATCCTGTCAGAGAGCACTGCCGGCAAACCAGATCGGCATAACGGTGCAGTTTTCGGGAGGCAACATGGCAATTTCGTTCGATAACGCTCTGGGCATTCATCAACATGCGGTGGAAGCGCGGGTCAAGCGTGCTGAAGTTCTGGCAAACAATCTGGCAAACGCCGATACCCCGGGCTTCAAGGCGCGTGACGTGGATTTTCAGGCGATGATGCAGCGGGCCCATGATTCCGTCAGTGGTTTTCAGATGGAGAAAACCAACGAGGCCCACATGGACACCTCCCCGTCGGGTTCGGAAAGTGAGCTGCTGTATCGGGTGCCGCATCAGGCGTCGGTAGATGGCAACACGGTGGATGCCCAGCAGGAGCAGAGTCGCTTCATGCGCAACGCCATGGACTTTCAGGCCAGTTTCCAGTTCCTGAACAGCAAATTCAGCGGTTTGACCAAAGCCATTAAAGGCGAATAAGCCGCAGTCACAGGGTTAGCGAAGGAGATTTTTCATGTCACTGGGCAGCATTTTTGATATCGCCGGTTCCGGCATGACAGCGCAATCACTGCGGCTGAATACAACCGCTTCCAACATTGCCAATGCCGAGACCGCCAGTTCCAGCACCGAGGAAACATACCGGGCCCGGAAGCCGGTGTTCGCGGCAGTTCAGCAGTCGCTGCTGAATCCCGGCCAGGGTGGCTTACCGATGGCGGGCGATTCGGCCCAGGGTGCAGGCGTTCGGGTTGAAGGCATTGTTGAGAGTGAGGCTGAGCTGCAGATGCGGTATGAGCCTCACCACCCGGCCGCGAATGAAGACGGCTATGTCTACTACCCCAATGTGAACGTGGTGGAAGAGATGGCAGACATGATGTCGTCGTCCAGGAGCTTTCAGATGAATGTGGATGTCATGAACACTGCCAAGTCCATGATGCAGCGCATTCTGACGCTTGGTCAGCAGTGATAGAGGTTAGGAGATAATCATGAGCGCAGTGAATTCCACAGCCCCCGCCGATGTGCTGAGCCAGTATCAGATTCAGGAAGAGAGCAAGGCCAAAGGCAGTAATGAATTAGGTAAAAACGCCTTCATGGAACTGATGCTGGCGCAAATGAAGAACCAGGACCCGCTGAAGCCCCAGGAAAACGGCGATTTCGTCGCGCAGCTGGCACAGTTCAGTTCACTGGAGGAAATGCAGAATCTTTCCGGAACCGTGGACGATATGGCCGGCCAGTTCCGCTCCAGCCAGGCGCTCCAGGCTTCCGCCATGGTGGGCAAGTCGGTTCTGGCGCCCACGAATGTCGGCATTCTCGGTAGTGAAGGTGAAGTTACCGGCACTATCGAGGTTCCTGCCAGTACGGGTGGTCTGAACCTGTCTGTGATGAGCTCAGCCGGTGAGCTGGTGCGCAAGATTGACCTGGGCAGTGCTCAGGCGGGCGTTACTTCCTTCCGCTGGGATGGCCAGGACGGCAACGGCAATACTTTGCCGCCGGGCCGCTACCAGATAAAGGCGGAGGGTTCTTACCCATCTGGAACAGAGCAACTGAATACGATGATGAGTGCCAACGTCGATAGCGTTTCTCTGGGCAACGGTGGATCGATCACGCTGAATCTGGCCGGTATGGGCTCGATTCCGCTGTCCGAAGTCAAGCAGATCAACTGAACCGGTGGCACACCAAGAGGTATAAGTCATGGCATTTAATACAGGATTAAGTGGCCTTCGGGCGGCACAGGTGGAGCTGGATGTCACTGGCAACAACATTGCCAACGCCAGCACGGTGGGTTTCAAGAGCAGCCGTGCGCAGTTCGGTGATTTGTACGCCAACGGCTTTTTGAGTTCTGGCAATAACCCAATCGGCGATGGCGTACGGGTTCAGGATGTTAAACAGTCTTTTGGACAGGGCAATATCAGTTTTACCGATAATGGTCTGGATATGGCCATAGACGGTGACGGCTTCTTTGTTCTGAGTAATGGCGGGGAAGTACAGTATTCCCGGGCAGGCCAGTTCGGTATTGATAAAGAAGGCTTCGTGGTCAACAACCAGAACATGAAGGTGCAGGGTTACACTGCCGATGAGGATGGCAATATCTCTGGGGTTCGGGGTGATCTTAAGATTGAGACCGACAATCTCGCGCCGCGCCGTACCACAAACCTGGAGACGGATTTGAATCTGGATTCCAGGGAGTCAATCTTGGAACAACGGGTTAAGAACTTAACTCTACCTGTCGAAGATACCGACCCGACCGCCACGCCTCCTTCCAATGATGGGATCGTGGGGGAAACCTTCACATTCCAGTACTCGGATGGCTCGGCGGACTATACGGTTGGTCCGATTCCTGACGAGCCAGCATACAACGTGGCCCAGTTAATTGATGCTGCCCCGGGAGTTAGCGCATCCGCTACTGAGACCGCAACGATTCCCGCTGGTGATTTGCCCAACTCCACGATTCAGGATCCCAACTTCCAGTTTCGTGTTGACGGGGTGGATGTTCCCAATCTCAATACGGTAAATAATTTAACTGAACTGGCAGCTGCCATTTCGGGCCTGGGCAATAATTCGATTTCAGCGAGCGTTGACTCCAGCACTGGTGATCTTGTCATTACCGACAGCTCGGGCGAGCAGGAATTTGACGTATCCTGGGGGACGGCATCACCTACGGCCAATGCCTATGCATCAAAAGGTGAGGTCTATATCAATACAGACCGAACAGTGGAAACGGTGACACCCGCGACAACTAATTTTGCACAAAAGTACGCGGCAACGAGTGCCGAAAGAATCAATGAATTCAACCCCATTGACCAGCGCACCTATAATCATGCCACCTCCACTACGATTTACGACAGTCTGGGTAACTCCCATGAACTGACTCAGTTTTTCGTTAAAGAGCCATCACCAGGTGCGGGAGTCGGTGAGAGTCAGTGGTCCGTTTATCTGCAGATTGATGGGGAGATGGTCGGTGGGACCGGTCCTGGTGGGGCTCCGTACACTGCTACCTTTGACGAAAGCGGTGCTCTGGAATCGATCACAGATCAGAATGGAAACATTTCCAGCAACGGTGAGATTGTTGTTGATGACTGGACGCCAAAAGACCCCAACGGAGATCCCAATGGCGCGGATGGCCCACCTGCTCTTGCTGCGGGTGAAGAAGTACCTAGCCCGATCCCCGAAGATGGGCAGTATGGTTCAGCTTTCGTCATAGATCTTGGAGACTCAACCCAATACGGCGCGACCTTCGGTGTCAACGATCAACAGCAGAATGGTTACACCACCGGCCGTTTGTCCGGGCTGGATGTGTCCAGTGATGGGGTCATTTTCGCCCGCTATACCAATGGGCAATCCAATCCTCTGGGTCAGGTCGCTCTGGCAAGCTTCAACAACACCGATGGTCTGTCACCGGTAGGTGATACCGCGTGGGTAGAAACCTTTGAGTCCGGCCAGCCGGTCATTGGCAAACCGGATACAGGCACCCTGGGTGCCATCGCGGCGAGCTCGGTAGAAGAGTCCAACGTCGACCTATCTGCCGAGCTGGTCAACCTGATCATTGCGCAACGCAACTATCAGGCAAACGCCAAGACCATCGAAACCTCCGATGCGGTCACCCAGACCATCATCAACCTCCGTTAAGTTCGCGCTGTTTAATCTAGCGCTCTAGCGAATATGGCATGACTCCTGCAGGAAGACTGGAAACAGTCAAAATTCCGGCAGGAGTTTTCCCATGGACAAAGCCCTCTACATCGGTATGTCTGGTGCCAAGCAGAATATGCTGGCCCAGCGTGCCCATGCCAACAATCTGGCGAACGTAAGCACTACTGGCTTCAAGAAGGACTTCGCCCAGGCCCGCAGCATGCCTGTTTTCGGCGGGCACCATCCCACACGCGCCTATGCCATGACCGAAAGGCCCGGCACCGACCTGTCCGCCGGCGCGCTGATGGAGACCGGCCGTAAGCTTGATGTGGCGGTTGAAGGCGAGGGTTGGCTGGCCATTCAGAACGATCAGGGCGAAGAGGTATTTACCCGCAGCGGCAGCCTTCAGGTGGATGTAAACGGTCTGGTGCGTTTGTCCGGTGGCGAACTGGTGATGGGCAACGGCGGACCGGTCGCGCTCCCTCCTTTGGATAATATCGAGGTTGGTGCCGATGGCACGATCTCTATTGTGCCGGTTGGCGGCCCGCCTGATCAGCTCGTGGAAGTTGATCGCCTGAAGCTGGTTAATCCGCCGCCGGAGGCCCTGGAAAAAGGCCTGGACGGAAACATGCGGCGCAAGCCGGATCAGGCCCTGGATGGCCCGGAGCCACCGGATGCAAACCAGCGGGTTGCTTCGGGCTTTCTCGAAAGCTCCAACGTGAATGCGGTGGAAGAGATGATCTCCAATCTGCAGCTTTCCCGGCAATACGAAATGCAAGTCAAGGTGATGACCACCGCCAACGAGAATTCCGAAGCAGCGGCACGGCTGTTGCAGAACCTTTAAGTAACGACTGAACACATTGGCCTGGCGGGCCTGAAGCGGCAAAAACTGGCCGCCTGACTGCCCCCGGCAAGGAGAAAACAAGATGCATCCAGCACTTTGGGTCAGCAAAACCGGGTTGAGCGCAATGGACACCAACATGTCCACTATTTCCAACAACCTGGCAAACGTGAACACCACAGGTTTCAAGCGGGATCGTGCGGTCTTTCAGGACCTTCTGTACCAGATCAACCGGCAGCCCGGTGGTCTCAATACCCAGAACTCGGAGCTGCCATCCGGCCTGCAGTTGGGTACTGGTGTACGGGTTGTGGGCACGGCCAAGCAGTTTTCCCAGGGGAATCTGCAGATCACCGAGCAGCCGCTGGATATGGCAATCAATGGCCGCGGCTTCCTTCAGGTGCAGCTTCCGGATGGCCAGATTGCCTACACCCGGGACGGCCAGTTCCAGCTGAATGCTGATGGCGATGTGGTAAATCCTGACGGTTACCCCCTCGAGCCGGCGATCAACGTGCCGGAGAACGCCACCAATATTACGATCGGCAAGGACGGCACAGTAACGGCAGTAACCGATGACCAGGCTGCGCCCGTGAACCTTGGCCAGATCACACTGACCGATTTCGTGAATCCCCAGGGCCTTCAGGCCATTGGCAATAACCTGTTCAAGGCGACCAATGCCAGCGGTGACCCTGCGGAGGGCGAAGCCGGCCTGGGAGGGCTTGGCACCATCGAGCAGGGCGCAGTGGAGTCTTCTAACGTGGAAGTGGTTGAAGAGCTGGTCAATATGATTACGACCCAGCGTGCCTACGAGATGAACTCGAAGGTCGTCTCGGCAACCGACCAGATGCTGCAGTTCATTACCAACAACATTGGTTAACGTCGCCAGAGGTGAAGTCATGAACCTGATGACATCGAGCCGGAAAATGCCGCGGATCAGCACTCTGGCAATGGTCGTTGTACTTGTTGTGCTGCAGGGTTGTACCGCCATGAGCCGGCCCAGGGCAGTTCCGGATGATCCCGATTACGCGCCGGTGCGTCCTCAGGCCATGATGCAGAGAGATGCCGAATCCGGTGCCATTTACCAGACGTCGCGAAACTACAACTTTTATGGCGACACCGTTGCTCTGAACGTTGGCGATGTTCTGACGGTAACCCTTCAGGAATCCACGCGGGCCAGCAAGAACGCGGAAACCAGCATCACCAAAGATACCGAGATTTCGCTCCCGGAGCCGACGGTGCTCGGCAAGAGCAATTTCGGCATTGCCACCTCGCTCAACCAGGAGCGTGATTTCGAAGGCCAGGCTGAGGCAGATCAGAGCAACAGCCTTGCCGGCAGCATCACCGTGACGGTTACCGAGGTTCTGCCGAACGGGGTACTGCGGATTCGTGGCGAGAAGTGGCTGTCGCTGACCAATGGTGATGAATACATTCGTCTCACCGGCCTGGTGCGTCCCGAGGATATCCAGCCAGACAATACCGTCGCCTCCAATCGAATTGCCGACGCCCGGTTCGCCTATGGCGGTACCGGTGATTTTGACCAGGCAAACCAGATGGGCTGGCTGGCCCGTTTCTTCAACAGTGAGTGGTGGCCGCTATGAGTCTTCGCCGGTCGTTTGCCTGGGTGCTGGTGCTGGCAATGATTGCCGGGCCGGTTATGGCTGATCGCCTGAAAGATCTGGCCAGGATCAAGGGCGTGCGCAATAACCAGCTGGTGGGCTATGGCCTTGTGGTTGGTCTGGACGGAACCGGAGATAAGGCGCCGTTCACCAATCAGACCTTCCGCAACATGATGAACCAGTTCGGTGTAACCCTGCCGGAAGGCGTCAACCCGAATCTGGCGAATGTTGCCGCGGTAACCGTTACCGCGACACTCCCGCCTTTCGCCAAGGCAGGACAGGAAATCGATATTACGGTTTCCTCCATTGGTAATGCCGACAGCCTCCGTGGGGGCATGTTGCTGATGACCCCCCTCAAGGGCGCAGACGGTCAGGTTTATGGTATGGCTCAGGGCAGCCTTGTGGTGGGCGGCTTCGGCGCCCAGGGGCAGGATGGATCACGGATCACGGTTAATGTTCCCAGCGTCGGGCGGATTCCGAACGGCGCCACCATCGAGCGGGAAGTATCGTCGCCGTTCACTCGCGGGGACACCATCACGTTTAATTTGTTGCGCCCGGATTTCACAACCGCCCGCCGTGTTGTTGAAGCCGTGAATGGTCATCTGGGCCCGGATATGGCCTATGCCCATGATGCGACGTCAATTTCCGTGCGCGCGCCGAGGGATCCGTCCCAGCGGGTCAGCTTCCTTTCGATTCTGGAGAATATCGAGATTGATCCTGCGGAAGCCTCGGCGAAAGTGGTTATCAACAGCCGGACCGGAACGATTGTGGTTGGCCAGAATGTCCAGGTCAGCGCCGCGGCTGTTACCCATGGCAACCTGACAGTGACCATTCAGGAGAATCCCGAGGTTGAACAGCCCAATCCGTTTGCGGCCGGCGAGACCGCAATTGAACCCGATTCCCAGATTGCGATAACCGAAGAACCGGCCCGAATGTTCAAGTTTGGCCCGGCAGTCACCCTGAACGAGATTGTTCAGGCAGTGAACCAGGTGGGTGCTGCACCGGGGGATGTCATGGCGGTTCTTGAAGCTCTTAAACAGGCCGGTGCACTGCGTGCCGAGCTGATTGTTATCTAGGTGCCATGATGCAGGATCATTCGCTTCAGCAGGCCAGGATTTATACCGATTTCAGCGGCTTGAATGCCCTGAAATCGCAGGCCCAGACCGACAAGAAGGCGGCGCTGGAAGAGGTGGCGCGCCAGTTCGAGAGCCTGTTCCTGTCCGAGATGCTGAAGTCCATGCGCAAGGCCGGCGATGTGCTCTCTGAGGGTAACTACCTGAAGAGTAATCAGTCCGAGCTTTATCGGGACATGTTCGATCAACAGATGAGCCTGACCATGGCCGGAGGCCAGGGGACCGGTTTGGCCGAGGCTCTGGTTCGGCAACTGAGCAAGCAGATTCCCGGTATGGACATGGATGGCGGCAAGCTGGCCGGCCACAAGGCAACCCTTGCCGATTATGACCGGAGTTTGCCGGTGCTGTCGGCAAAGTTGCCTGAACGGGTTCGGGAAGTTGAATCGGTAGTGGAGCAGTCTGCACCGGCAACGCCAGAAGGCGCCTTGGAGCTGCCTGAGCAGTTCGAATCGCCGGAACATTTTGTGAGAGCCCTGCTGCCGGTGGCCGAGCGCATTGGCCGGGATACCGGAATCGATCCAAAACTCATGGTGGCCCAGGCGGCGCTGGAGACCGGCTGGGGCCGGCACATGATCCGGGGCGACCAGGGCGAGCCCAGCTTCAACCTCTTCGGCATCAAGGCCGACAGCCGCTGGGCAGGGGACGAAGTCTCGATCACTACAACGGAATACCGCGAAGGGCTTCCAATGAAAGAGCAGGCCAGCTTCCGATCCTATCCGGATTACGAATCGAGCTTCCGGGATTATGTGTCGTTCCTGGAATCGAACCCGCGCTACCGGGAGGTATTGTCGGTGGCTGACAAACCGGAAGAATTTGCTGACAGGCTTCAGGAAGCAGGCTATGCCACGGATCCGGAATACGGCTCCAAGATCCGCAGCATTATGAACCGGGATTCGCTGATGACACTGTCTATGGGCGGTAAGGGTACAGAGGAGTAACAGATCATGGCAGGCTTGATCGGAATTGGTTTAACCGGCGTTCTCAGTCACCAGACTGCTCTGAATACCACCGCGAACAATATCACCAACGCCAACACTCCGGGCTACAGCCGCCAGGAAGTGCAGTTTGAAACCCAGGATGGCCAACGCACTGGTGCCGGCACGATCGGCAGTGGTGTGTCTATCTCGAATATCCGCCGCCTGGCCAATGAATACCTGACACAGCAGCTGCGTGAAGACAGCACTTTATACGGCGAACAGGAAGCGCTCAATTCGGAACTGAGTCGGCTGGACAATCTGTTGGGTGGCGAAGACACAGGTCTGAATAACGCTCTGAACAATTTTTTCGCTGCCATGCAGAATGCGGCGGAGGATCCCACCTCGTTGCCCCAGCGGCAGTTGGTGCTGAGTGAGGGGCAGCAGGTCGTAAACCGGTTCCAGGGGCTGAACGAAGAACTGATTCAACAGCGTGAATCCATCAAGACGCAGATGCAGCAGGCCGTTAAAGATGCCAATTCGCTACTCAAAAGTATCGGCGAACTGAATCTGGCGATTTCGGAATCCCCGGGGGTTGCTCAGGGTAAGATGCCATTGGAGCTGATGGACCAGCGGGATGAGAAAATGCGTCAGCTTTCCGAGTTGGTAAACATCCGGGTGACCGAAACCGAAGGCAGCCAGATCAATGTTTCTCTGGCCAATGGTCTGTCGCTGGTGACCGGTAACAATGCAGCCGAGTTTGCTACTCGCTCCAGTGCTGAGGACCCAAGCCGGTTGGAGTTCACGCTTGAGAGTGGCGGGCGCACGCTGCTGGTGGATGAGCAGATTCAGGGCGGAAAGCTTGGTGGTCTGCGCCGTTTCGATCAGGAAGCCCTAAAGCCTGCTTTTGATGAGTTAGGCCGATTGGCCATCGCCTTGTCTGCATCGATCAATCATCAGCATGAGATCGGCATGGACCTGGAAGGTGATCTGGGGGGGAAATTCTTCACCGATATCAATACCCCCGCACTGGAACGCAGTCGCGTTTTGGCGAACGCCAACAATGCCGAGCCGAAGAACGCCCAGCTGGCGGTGGAAATTACCGACAGTACGCAATTGCCGGCGGGTACCTGGGCCCTTCGATTTGGCGGCGATGGTCGTAATTTTGAGCTGATTGATACTCAGAGCGGAGAAACGGTCCGTCAGGGTCGACTACCGGACCCTGTGCAGTCGGAAATATCCATGCCCGGCTTCAATATCCGCATTGAAGGGGGGCAATTCAACGCCGGCGATCAATACCTGATTCAGCCCAGTCGAAATGCGGCCGAGAATATTGGTATGAACATTCGCCGGGAAGAAGATCTGGCGTTTGCCAGCCCGATTCGGGCAAGCGAAGGAGGCATGGATCCTGAAGGTGCACCCACCGATCCGCCCCGAGAAAACCTCGGTACGGCGGTCATCAATCAGGGCAAAATGCTGAATGTCAGAAACCCCAACACGAATGGCTTGCTGGAAGGATTCAGGAACAACGGCGAGTTGGCCAATGGCCCCCTTGCCATCAAGTTCACTAATGACGGCGCTGGCAATATTGGTTATGACGTTTATCAGTTTGACCCGGCTACGAATGATTATGAGGCGACGCCAATTTTCTCCGGCAGTGGTTACGATCCTCAGAAAATCAATACTTTCTTTAGTGCCGATCCGCAGGACGGTAGTGAGTATCAGGGGTACCAGTTTGAAATTACTGGGGAGCCAGCCGATGGCGATGTTTTTACTATTGAGTACAACGATAACGGGGTATCCGATAACCGCAACGCAGAATTATTGGCCGCTCTGGGCACCCAGAACACTCTGAACGGCGGCAGCCAGAACTTTACCGAGGGTTACGCCGGGCTGGTTGAAGACATCGGGGTAAAAACCCGCCAGAGCCAGCTGGATATGGATGCTGGCAAAACCCTGTTGGAACAGTCTGAGAACCAGAGACAGTCTGTCTCCGGTGTCAATCTCGACGAGGAGGCCGGGAAGCTGATCCAGTACCAGGCTGCTTACAACGCCTCCTCAAAGGTTATGTCTGTGGCCCAGGATCTGTTCAATACGTTGCTGCAGAGCTTCCGTTAAGGCGAGGTGATCGGTCATGATTCGGATTTCATCACAACAGATTTTTTCCGGCGGTATTAACCGTCTGCAGGATATCAACAGCAACCTGGTGGACACTCAGCAACAGATCTCTACCGGCAAGAGGGTGAACAAACCTTCGGATGATCCGGTTGCGGCAGCACGCATTCTCAAGCTAGACCAGGAAGTGAGGCAGGTCGAAACCTACCAGCGTAACGCCACCCTTGCTGACAACCGTCTGAAGCAGGAAGCAAGTGCGCTCTCCAGTGCAGTGGACATCATTCAGCGGGTTCGGGAACTGACAGTGCAGGCCGGAAGTGGTTCGTTGTCTGCCAATGACCGGCTGTCCATTTCCTCTGAGCTCAAGGAACGGCTGGGTCAGTTGGCGAATGTTGCCAACACCCGGGATGCGTCTGGTGAGTATATTTTCAGTGGTTTCCAGGGGCAGACTCCGGCTTTCGTGCGAAACGAAACAGGTGAGTGGAAGTACCAGGGTGATGAGGGTCAGCGGGTTCTGGAGATTGATGATGGAGTTACGGTGCCGATTAGTGATCATGGCAAGGGGATTTTTGTTGACGTTCCCAAAGCGGTTTCGGTAACAGGATCTGATGATGGGACCGGCACTGGAAGCCCGGCCAACGGCTATATTTCTGGACTTGAGGTAGTTGCACCAAAAGACTTGAGGGACGCTTTTAGCGGTAAGGCTCCAGACAATCTGGTCGTAAGCTTTACCGATAATGCTGGCACTCTCGAGGTGGTCGTTACCGACCCCCGAGATGGTAACACCATTACAACCGAGCCTGCCCCGGCTGTGGTTGGCGAGGAGTTTCGGGTGGCCGGAATGAAAATGACGGTCAATGACGCCCAGGTTGACGAGACTTATACGCTGGGGATCAATGACACCCAATCTGTCTTCGGTACCATTGAAAATCTAATTGATGGCCTGGAAGGTATTGCCAAGGGATCTCCGGCTGGGAATGCCCAGTACGATGCTTTGATTGCCAACTCTCTAGGCAATCTGGATAGTGCCCAGGAGTCCATCATCCTGAAGCAGACAGAATTGGGTGGCCGGTTGAATGCCGTGGAATCAACCCAGGCCTTTCTGGAAGACTCCGGTCTGTACACCAAAGAGATTCGCTCCCAATTGCAGGATGTGGATTACGCAGAAGCAATCAGCAACCTGAGCTTCCAGAGCTTCGTGCTCCAGGCGGCACAGCAGTCGTTTGCGCAGGTTTCCCAGCTGTCGCTGTTCGACAGATTGTAAATATATGAAGCAGCGGGCAGTTGTGTCCGCTGGCTTATTGCTTTCGCGATTAAGCTCAGTATAATCCCTCCCACTCTCCGATGGCGGCGTGGTGAAATTGGTAGACACGACGGATTCAAAATCCGTTGGGGTAAAACCCGTGGCGGTTCGAGTCCGCCCGCCGCTACCATATTTATTTCCTTCGGCGTCGTTAACAGTCCATTCCATGAATGTCTCCGATTTTCATTTTGACCTGCCGGACGAACTGATCGCCCGCTATCCACTGAAAGAACGCAGTGCATCCCGCTTGTTGTGTCTGGACGGCCTTTCCGGAAAACTCGAACACCATATTTTCAGTAAGCTGCCCGATTTGCTTCAGTCAGGCGATCTGCTGGTGTTCAACAATACCCGGGTTATTCCCGCGCGCCTGTTTGGCAAAAAGGAAACTGGCGGGCAAGTGGAGGTGCTGGTAGAGCGGGTGACCGGAGAGCATGAAATCATTGCGCATGTCCGGGCTTCCAAGTCGCTGAAGGAAGGGCAGAAAGTTATCCTTGAGGATGGCACACGCCTGCGCATGCGGGGCCGGGATGAGGCGCTGTTCCATCTGGTTTGTGAATCGGATGAGCCGGTGCTGGAGCTGCTTGAGCGGGTTGGCCACATGCCGTTGCCGCCCTATATCGACCGTTCGGACGAATCCGCTGACCGGGAGCGATATCAGACTGTGTACGCACGTGAGGCCGGCGCAGTGGCGGCGCCCACCGCCGGGTTGCATTTCGACGAGGCTTTGCTGGAAAAGCTGGCTGCTGCGGGTATCGAAAGCACTTTTGTTACCCTGCATGTCGGCGCAGGGACCTTCCAGCCGGTGCGGGTAGAAAAAATCGAGGACCATGCCATGCACAGCGAAGTTGTGCATGTTCCGCAGGAATCGGTCGACGCAGTAGAGCGGACCCGTGCCAGAGGCGGACGGGTGATTGCTGTCGGCACAACATCGGTTCGATCTCTTGAGTCGGCCAGCCGTGGTGGTCAGCTCCGGGCGTTTACCGGTGAAACGGATATTTTCATTTACCCGGGATATCGCTTCCAGACCGTTGATGCTCTGGTAACCAATTTTCACCTGCCGGAATCCACGCTGATCATGCTGGTCAGTGCCTTCGCGGGTTATGACAATGTGATGGGCGCCTACAGAGAAGCGGTGACAGAACGCTACCGCTTCTTCAGTTATGGTGATGCCATGTTTATTACCGGCCAGGAGCCCAGCCGTGGCATGTTGCGGGGGCCCGCCGTCGAATCCACCGATACCGGTAAAGACAACGCCGGGGAGGCCTTGTGACGCAGAACTGTTTCATGTCTTTCGAAAAGCTGGGCGAGGATGGCCGTGCCCGTCGCGGCCGGCTTACGTTTCCCCGTGGCACGGTAGAGACGCCAGCGTTCATGCCGGTGGGCACCTACGGCACCGTCAAGGGGATGTTGCCGCGTGACATCCACGAAATCGGCGCCGAGATCATTCTGGGTAACACGTTTCACCTGATGCTCCGGCCGGGTACCGAGGTAGTCAGGGCGCATGGGGATCTGCACGATTTTACCCAGTGGCAGGGGCCAATCCTGACTGACTCTGGTGGTTTCCAGGTGTTCAGCCTGGGTGAAATGCGCAAGATCACGGAGGAAGGCGTTACGTTCCGCTCTCCGGTCGACGGCTCACCGGTGGAACTCTCACCGGAAATTGCCATTGGGGTTCAGCGCGACCTGGGGTCTGACATTGTCATGATCTTTGACGAGTGTACCCCGTACCCGGCAACAGAACGGGAGGCAAAGGATTCGATGGAGCTGTCCCTGCGCTGGGCAAAGCGCAGCAAGGATGCCCACGAAGGCAACCCGGCGGCGTTATTCGGTATTGTTCAGGGCGGCATGTACGAGAGCCTGCGGGACAGGTCTCTGGAAGGGCTGACGGATATCGGATTTGACGGATACGCCATCGGCGGTCTTTCCGTTGGCGAGCCCAAGGAAGACATGATCCGGATTCTGGATCACTTGCCCCCGAAAATGCCGGAGGACAAACCCAGGTACCTGATGGGTGTCGGCAGACCGGAAGATATCGTTGAGGCGGTCCGGCGCGGAGTGGATATGTTCGATTGCGTCATGCCGACCCGCAATGCCCGAAACGGCTACCTTTTCACCGCCACCGGGATCGTCAAAATCCGCAACGCCAGACACCGCCACGATACGGCTCCCCTGGATGAGCGTTGTGACTGTTACACTTGCCAGAACTTTTCGAGAAGTTACCTGCATCATCTGGATAAATGTGGAGAAATGCTTGGCTCGCAGCTGAACACAATTCACAACCTGCGGTTCTACCAGAACCTGATGGCCGGATTGCGTGGGGCCATTGAAGCAGGTACATTGTCGGACTTTGTAACCGACTTCTACGCCCTGCGCGGGGAGACTGTCCCCCCGCTGGACAATGTTTGATCGACTCGCTTAACCAACGGAGATATTCAATGAAATCAATTAAACTGCTCGTAGCCGGTCTGTTGGCTCTGATGCCTGCGCTGGCCATGGCTCAGGACCCGGCTGCCCAGGGTATGGGCGTTATGGGCCAGGTGATCTTTTTCGCCGGCTTCATCCTGATTTTCTACTTCCTGATCTGGCGTCCGCAGTCCAAGCGTGCGAAAGAGCACAAGGCGCTGATGTCCGGCCTGAACAAGGGCGACGAAATTGTGACTTCCGGTGGTGTTGCCGGCAAGATCACCAAAGTGACCGACGATTTTATCGTTGTTGAGATCGCCGACAATGTTGAGATCAAGGTTCAGAAAGTTGCTGTTGCCGCAGCCCTGCCCAAGGGCACGCTCAAGGACATCTGAGCGAGGGCCATTTAGCCGGCCATCCCTGGTGGCCGACTGAATCTTCCTGGCTGAAACACCAAGGCCGGCCCGTTGGCCGGCTACAAGGGATCCCATGCTGAACAAGTATCCGCTTTGGAAAAACCTGGTTATCCTGGTCGCTCTTGTGATCGGGTTTATCTACGCTTTGCCCAATTTCTTTCCCGATGACTACGCGATCCAGATTACCGGTGCGAGAAGCAGTACCGAAGTGAACGCCGGTGTGCTCGACAGGGCCGTTGATGTTCTTGAAAAGCAGGGGATCGAGGTTAAAAGCAGTACCCTTCAGGATCGGGATGCTCTGATCCGTCTCACCAGTTCCGATGCCCAACTCCGGGCCCGCCCCCTGGTGCAGGCAGCCCTGGGCCGCGAGTACCTGGTTGCTCTCAATATGGCTCCTTCCACCCCGGACTGGCTGAGAAGCCTGGGCGCAGGCCCGATGAAGCTTGGCCTTGATCTGCGTGGGGGCGTCCACTTCCTGCTTGAAGTAGACATGGAAACCGCAGTCACTCAGCGCCTTGAGGCGATGGCTGGCCAGATCAAGCGGGAATTGCGTGAGGAACGTATCCGTTATCGTGGCGGTGACGTCGAAGACGACCGTAAGATTGTTCTCAGCTTCCGGGAAGAAGGCGCGCGCGAGGCGGCATTCGATCTGATTCGTGGTCAGTACAACGAATTCCTGCTGGATGAGCGGACCGAGGGTGACGAGTTCCTGCTGGAGCTGACGCTGTCTGAAGCAGAGGTCCAGTCGATCCAGGATTACGCCCTGGAGCAGAACCTTACCACCATCCGGAACCGGGTCAACGAACTGGGCGTCGCCGAGCCCCTGGTTCAGCAGCAGGGCAATGATCGCATCATTGTCGAGCTGCCGGGGGTACAGGATACGGCCCAGGCCAAACGGGTTCTCGGTGCCACGGCAAATCTGGAATTCCGGATGGAAGCCCGCCCCGATGCGCCGGCCAGCGAAACCGAAGAGTTCAGCTTCCGGGATCAGCCCCAGAGAACTGCCCGGCTTGAAACCGATGTTATCGCCACAGGCAACAACGTTGCCAATGCCCAGCAGGCCTTCGACGAAAACGGTCAGCCACAGGTCAACATCACCATGGATTCGGTGGGTGGTGATCTGATGAACCGGGCTACGCGAAACGCGATTGGCCGCAGGATGGCGGTACTCTTTATCGAGTATCGTACCGAGACCGAAACCCGTATGGTCGACGGTGAACCAGAAGAGTTTGAAGAGCGGGTGGTGGAAAAAGGCATTATCAGCCTGGCCACGGTTCAGTCTGCTCTTGGCAGCAGTTTCCGGATTACCGGGCTCGACTCGATACCGGAAGCGGCCGAGCTGGCACTGCTGCTGCGGGCCGGTGCGCTCGCAGCGCCGATGTATTTCGTGCAGGAGCGGACGATCGGGCCCAGCCTCGGTCAGAAAAACATTGATGCGGGTATGATGTCGGTGGCGCTCGGCTTTGGTCTGGTGATGCTGTATATGCTCGTTTATTACCGCGGCTTCGGCCTGATCGCCGACGTTTCACTTTCCCTGAACCTGATGCTGCTGGTTGCGTGTATGTCGATTCTGTCGGCTACGCTGACCTTGCCGGGTATTGCCGGTATCGTTCTTACGGTGGGTATGGCCGTGGATGCCAATGTCCTTATCTTTGAGAGGATAAAGGAAGAAATGAAGGCCGGTGCTCCGCCCCAGACCGCGATCAACGCAGGTTATTCCCGGGCATTCGTGTCTATATTCGATGCCAACATCACCACGCTGCTGGTGGCCGTTATTCTTTTTGCCATGGGCTCGGGACCGGTCAAAGGTTTCGCGATAACACTGTGCATCGGGATCCTGACATCAATGTTCTGTGGCCTGATGGTCAGCCGAAGCATTGTTAACCTGGTTTATGGCGGCCGAAGGGTCGAGAAACTGTCGATCGGAGGAAAGCTCGCCAATGTCTGAAGATCAGAAGCAACCGTTTGATTTTATGGGGCTTCGGAAGATCGCTTCCGTTTTCTCCATCGCACTGATTGTGGTGTCTGTTGCGCTGCTGGCCACCCGAGGGCTGAACCTCGGGATGGATTTCACCGGCGGTACCTCGGTGGAATTCGAGTATGCGGAAGCGCCGCAGCTTGATGACATTCGTTCCAGACTGGAAGCGGCGGGTTATGAGCAGTTTTCCGTCCAGAATTTCGGAGCGGACACCATTGTTCTGGTGCGCATGGCTGAGGCGGACAACGATAAGCTTGCCCCGGAAGTGACCCGCACACTGGAAGCCGGTGGTGTTGAGCTTGAGCTCATCAGTTCTGAGTTCGTTGGTTCCCAGGTGGGCGAGCAGCTAAAGGAAGACAGCGGTCTTGGTTTGTTGATCGCCCTGGCAGTGGTGCTGATCTACGTTGGCATGCGTTTCCAGTTCAAGTTCGGTATAGCCTCGGTTGTGCCATTGGCGCACGACGTGATTATCGTTCTGGGTGTCTTCTCCCTGTTCCAGTGGACCTTTGATCTCACCGTTCTTGCAGCCCTGCTGGCGATTATCGGCTACTCGCTCAATGACACGATCGTTGTCGCTGACCGGATTCGCGAGAACTTCCGCAAGATGCGGGTCGGTGAGCCCTGGGATATCATCAATGAGTCCATCCACCAGACCATTGCCCGGACCATCAATACCTCAGGAACCACTCTGGTGGTATTGCTGGCGTTGTATTTTATGGGTGGCGAGGCGATCAACAACTTTGCGCTGGCTTTGATCATTGGCGTGGTTGTGGGCACCTATTCGTCGATTTACGTGTCTGCGAACCTGCTGATGGTGATGGGTGTGTCCCGTGAGGACCTGATCATTCCGCCCAAAGAAGGGCTTGCCGATGCAGAAGAGGAAGAGCAGCCACCGGAGTGGCTGAACCGGATGTAGGCTGCCGGGCGAAGAACGCCGCCCGCGCACAAAAAAACCGCCACGATAAGCTGGCGGTTTTTTTGTGCCCCGAACGAAAGGGTGGTTGCCTCAGCGAGGCAGGCGACCCCGGAACGGGTGGAGTACTTTAAGTACTTCGCGAAACAGCTTGGGATTGGCAACAACCAGCTGGCGTGCATTGCCAGTTGAAGGATTGCCTGAAAAGTCGCCGGTCAGTGCGCCTGACTCCATTGCCAGTGTGACGCCAAGATCCAGTTCAGCGGCTTCCGGCCGGAAAATGATCGCGGCATCCATAAGGCCGGCTGACACCCGGGCGATATCCAGAACGACACATCCCGAGGTGCGGAACATGCCAGAATCCCGAGCCAGAACGGCCGCCATTTCGCCCCAGAGCAGAGGGTCTTCACTTTTGCGTGCCTGATCGAGCAGGTTGGTAGCGATGGCTGCCTTTTCGGTCAGTTTGATTTCGGAGGCGCGCACACGGCGGCTGTTCAATGCCGCGCCGTGGCCACGGCTTGCCGAATATTCCTCGTCGGTGACCGGGTTTACCAGAAGCAGATTTTCAACACGGTTGTTCTTTTTCTGGGCCAGGGCCAGGGCAAATTCAGGGATGCCCCTGAGGAAGTTCTCGCGACCCAGAACCGGGAAAATGTGCCAGCTTTTCTCGCTGGTTCCCGCATTCGCTTCGTTCAGAGGGGCGATGCTGTGGTCCTTGTAGGCCTTTTCAAGCTGTTCGGCAAAGTTGTCGTAAATGGATTGCTCGACCCGTTCCAGCTGGAGACGGCGTTCGGAGTCGTCCTTGCCGGTGGGTTCCTGGCGCTCGAAATGGGCTTTCAGATAATCGGACCCCTGACGCGCGACGCGCAGGGCCATTTTAATAGCTGGTTGCATCTGAGTGTTCATTATCCGGGTGTGTGAAGGCCGGCTATGATAGCAAAAGATCGCCCCGCTTGTATGTTTTTTGACTCAGCAATAGCACGGATAACCGTTGGTTACGGGTTCTCCGGAGGGGCAGGGCACCGATGGTTTCTGGTATGATTGCCGCCCTGATCATTAACCTTGGGCCTGCTTACAATGCACAAAAGCGCACTTCCACAGGAAGGGACGGAGACATTTCAGGATCAGATCCGGATTGTTCTGGTAGAGACTTCCCACTCGGGTAATATCGGTGCCGTTGCCCGCGCCATGAAAAACATGGGGCTTGGTAATCTCTGGCTGGTGAACCCGGCATCCTTTCCGGATGAGACGTCCTACGCCCGTGCCGCGGGTGCCTCCGATGTGCTGGACCGTGCCCAGGTGGTCCCGTCGCTGGATGAGGCCTTGGCGGACTGTGTTCTGGTGATGGGTACCAGTGCCCGGGGAAGGAAAGTGCCCTGGCCAGTATGTGCTCCGCCGGAAGCTGCGGCGGCCGCAGCGGGGCATGCCGAGCAGGGGCCGGTTGCGCTGGTGTTTGGCCGCGAGAACCATGGCCTGAGCAACGATGAGTTGCAGCGTTGTCACTACCATATCCACATACCCTCGAATCCGGATTACAGTTCCCTGAATCTGGCCATGGCGGTGCAGGTGATGAGCTATGAGCTGCGGATGTATTATCTTCGCAGCCTTGAAGGCGGGGAAGGGAGCCCATATTTAAAGGCGATGACCCGGCCCGGCGATGAGGGCTGGGATATACCGCCGGCAAAAGTCCAGGATGTGGAAGGGTTTTTCCAGCATCTGGAGCAGATGCTGATTGATGTGGAATTTCATCGTCGGGACAATCCCAGGCAGCTGATGACCCGCTTGCGGCGACTGTTCCAGCGCGCCAGACTGGATCAGATGGAAATCAATATTCTCCGCGGGATTCTGACTGCCGCACAAAAAGCGGCGGGAGCCGGGAGCAACAACAAACAAACCGAGGCCCCCAGCACGGTTAAGGGACAGGATAATGGCCATGTTTGAGCGTTTGCGGGAAGATATCAACAGCGTGTTCCACCGCGACCCCGCGGCCCGGAACACGTTTGAGGTGCTGACCAATTATCCGGGGCTGCACGCCCTGCTTTTCCATCGCTTTTCGCACTGGTTGTGGAGCTTTGGTCTGAAGTGGCTGGCACGCACCATTTCAACCCTGGCCCGTTGGCTGACGGGCATTGAGATTCACCCGGGAGCCACCATCGGGCGGCGTTTCTTCATTGACCACGGAATGGGGGTTGTTATCGGGGAAACCACCGTTATCGGTGACGACGTCACGCTCTACCAGGGTGTTACGCTGGGTGGAACCAGCTGGAACAAGGGCAAGCGACACCCGACATTAGGGAACAACGTGGTGGTGGGTGCCGGCGCCAAGATTCTCGGGCCTTTCGAAGTGGGTGAGGGCGCCAAGATTGGCTCCAATTCTGTGGTGACCAAGGCGGTTCCCGCCGGGGCAACGGTGGTTGGCATACCGGGCCGGGTTATCGTGAAGCGTCACAGTGAAGACGACGCCCGCCGCAAAGAAATGGAAGAACGCATGGGCTTTGATGCTTACGGTGTTACTGAAGAGATGCCGGATCCGGTCGCCCGCGCCATGCGTTCGCTGCTTGATCATATGCACGCAGTGGATGACCGGATCGAGAACATGTGCCGGGCACTGCGCAAAGTGAACAGCGAATACCAGAATGGGGAGCTTCCGCCGCTGCAGGAAGAGGACTTTGATTGCGTTCGGGATGACAGTGACAGCCGAAGCTGAATACTTGACTGAATTAGTAGGTCAATTCATACTCGGCGTTGCGCATCGAGATTCATTCCCGCCACGGGGCTGACGTTATGAAATTGACCACCAAAGGCCGCTATGCCGTCACGGCAATGCTGGATCTGGCTCTACACGGAGACCAGGGCCCGGTGAGTCTTGCCGATATTTCGGCCCGTCAGGAAATCTCACTGTCCTACCTGGAACAGCTTTTCTCCCGTCTCCGCCGCCAGAAGCTGGTTACCAGCATTCGTGGGCCCGGTGGAGGGTACCGGCTCAGCCGTCCGGCGGCTGAAGTCTTTATTGCCGAAGTTGTGGATGCTGTCAGTGAATCGCTGGACACCACCCGCTGCGGTAACAAGGGCGATTGCCAGAACGGCGAGAAATGCCTGACCCACCATCTCTGGTCTGATCTGAGTGATCAGATTCATCAGTTCCTCAGCGAAATCAGTCTGGGAGACCTGATGAAAAAGCATGAAATCCGCCAGGTTGCGGACCGGCAGAATCGCCGTCAGTCTGAAAACGGCTCTGAAACGATTAATACCGAACGCCTGTCAGACCAGGCGCCGGCCTGATACCAACAAACTCCTGGAAACCATGAAAAAGCCCGTATATCTGGACTACGCGGCCACGACGCCCGTTGATCCTTCCGTAGCCGATGAAATGATCAAGTACCTGACGCCAGATGGTGTGTTTGGTAATCCGGCCTCCCGTTCCCACGCCTTTGGCTGGCAAGCTGAGGCAGCGGTTGAGGCGGCCCGAAAGCAGGTCGCGAGCCTGATTCATGCTGATCCCCGGGAAATTGTCTGGACCTCCGGTGCCACGGAATCCGACAACCTGGCGATCAAGGGGGCTGTCGCGGGCCGCCAGAACGCTCATATTGTAACGTCAAAAATCGAACACAAGGCTGTATTGGACACCTGTAAGTGGCTGGAGCAGCATGGTACCGAGGTGACCTGGCTGGATCCTGAGGCCGATGGCAGTATCAGTTGCCAGCAGGTGGTGGGCGCGCTCAGGGACAACACGGTGCTGGTCAGCCTCATGCTGGTGAACAACGAGCTGGGCACGATCACGGATATTGCGGCCATTGGCGCGGAATTGCGCCAGCGAGGCATTCTTTTTCATGTGGATGCGGCACAGGCTGCCGGCAAGATGCAGGTTGATGTAACGGCCATGCCGGTCGATCTTCTGGCACTGTCCGGGCATAAAGTGTATGGCCCAAAGGGTGTGGGTGCGCTCTATGTCAGGCGCTCTCCCGATGTTCGAATCGAGGCCCAGATTCATGGTGGCGGCCACGAGAGAGGGATGCGCTCGGGTACCCTACCGACGCACCAGATCGTTGGTATGGGCAAGGCCTTCGCGATGGCCCAGGCCGGACTTGATGAGGAGATCCGGAAGCTGGAGGCGTTGCGCGAAGCATTTCTGGCAGGGCTTCAGTCCCTTGACGGCGTGAGCCTGAATGGAAGCGAGTCCTGGCGGGTGCCGGGAATTGTCAATCTGTCATTTGACGGTGTTGAGGCGGAATCGCTGATGCTTGGACTGCGGGATCTGGCGGTGTCGTCCGGTTCGGCCTGTGCCTCCGCCACCATAGAACCATCCTTCGTGCTCCGCGGTATTGGCTTGAGCGATGAGCAGGCGCATCGGGCATTGCGTTTTTCCTTCGGTCGCTTCACCACCGAAGAGGAGGTGGCGTTCGCCAGCTCGCAAATTATTGATGTTGTTACCCGCCTCCGTGCAGTGCGGTAGGAAGTTTGCCCCGGACTGCGTATAATCGCAGGCCAGAAAATTTACCATAACCAAACTGGAGAAAGACCATGGCAACTGAGCGCACGCTCTCCATTATCAAGCCCGATGCAGTCGCAAAAAACGTGATCGGCGAAATCTACAGCCGCTTCGAGAAAGCCGGCCTGAACATTGTTGCTGCCAAGATGATGCACCTGACCCAGGAGCAGGCGGAGGGCTTCTACGCTGAGCACAAAGAGCGTCCGTTCTTTAACGACCTGGTGGCTTTCATGACCTCCGGTCCCGTGGTCGTACAGGTTCTGGAAGGCGAGGGTGCCATCCTGAAGAACCGTGACCTGATGGGCGCGACCAACCCGAAGGAAGCCGAAGCTGGCACCATCCGGGCGGACTTCGCATCGTCTATCGATGCCAATGCCGTTCACGGTTCTGATTCGGCAGCATCCGCCGAGCGTGAAATCGCCTATTTCTTTAATGACAACGAGATCTGCCCGAGGGGCTGATTGCGTTGCTCGGAGGCGGCCATACGGCCGTCTCCGAATTGGTTATCTGATCGAGGTTATGAAATGACAGCGGCCGCTGAAAAAACCAATCTTCTGGGGATGCCGAAAGCAAAACTTGAAGCTTTCTTCGAATCCCTGGGCGAGAAGCGTTTTCGTGCCACTCAGGTTTTGCAGTGGATTCATCAGCGTGGCGCTGATGACTTCGATCAAATGACCAATATGAGTAAGGCCTTACGGGAAAAGCTGAAACAAGTGGCTGAAATCCGTGGGCCAGAAGTGGTTTACGACGAGACGTCCAAAGACGGTACCCGGAAATGGGTGATGCGCATGGACAACGGCAACAGCGTTGAAACGGTTCTGATTCCGGATGGTGAGCGGGGCACACTGTGCGTCTCGTCCCAGATCGGCTGCAGTCTTGACTGTACGTTCTGCTCCACCGGTAAACGGGGCTTCAACCGGAACCTGACAGCCGCGGAAGTTATCGGCCAGGTATGGGTTGCCCGCAAGGCGTTCATGCCGTTTGAGCCGGGCCCGGACAGGCCCATCACCAATGTCGTGATGATGGGGATGGGGGAGCCACTGCTCAACTTCGACAATGTCGTGGATGCCATGAACCTCATGATGGAGGATCTGGCCTACGGGATTTCCAAGCGCCGGGTTACTTTGAGTACGTCCGGGGTGGTTCCGGCGCTGGACCGCCTGTCGGAAGTTACCGATGTTTCACTGGCCATTTCCCTGCATGCCCCGAATGATGAACTGCGTAACAAGCTGGTGCCATTGAATAAAAAGTACCCGATCGCGGAATTGCTGGCCGCAACCAAGCGTTACTTCGCCCGGTTGCCGGACAAACGCAAGGCGACGATCGAGTACACCGTGATTGAGGGGATGAACGATCAGCCGGAGCACGCCCGCGAGCTGGCCGTGCTGTTGCGAGATCTGCCATGTAAGATCAATCTGATACCCTTCAATCCTTTTCCGGAAAGTGATTTCCGCCGGCCGAGCATGAATGCGACCCGCCGCTTCCAGGCCGTGCTGAACGAGGCGGGTTATATCGCCACGATCAGAACCACCCGTGGCGACGACATTGATGCTGCCTGTGGTCAGTTGGTTGGTCGGGTTGACGACCGAACCCGAAGAAGCCAGAGGTACATCCAGGTTCAGCAGGTAAATCCCTGAGCCGGGATACTGAATCAGCCCAATTGAGGAAGGGGAAACTGTGACAGATAAAACAGCAAGCCGACGTTTGTCAGTGTTGGGCGTTATGCTGATCACCCTCTTTGTCACGGGCTGCGTTACCACAACTGACAGCCGGTTTTCCCGGGAGGCAGACCGGCAGGAAGCCCTCGACAATTACGTTCAGCTGGCTACGGCTTATATTGGCCAGGGCAATCTCGACAGGGCCCGACATCACCTTGACCGTGCGTTGAAGCTGGACCCGGATGACCCCGGCGCCAGAGCGGCGATGGGCCTGGTCTTTAATGCCGAAGGTGAGGTGGAGCTCGCAGAGCGGAACTTCAAGAAGGCGATCTCGGAAGACCCCGGCTATACCCGTGCCCGGGTCTACTATGGCGCGTTTTTGTTCGGTCAGGGCCGCATAGACGACGCCCGGGATCAGTTCCGGGCTGCTTCCCGTGATACCAGCTACAAGGACCGGGGCTCGGTATTTTTCAATCTGGGCATGGCTCAGGAGCGTCTGGGGGAACTGGACGCCGCGTTGACATCCTACCGCAGGGCGGTGGAGCTGATGAGAGGCGATTCCCGTGCGCTGCTCGCGCTTGCACGTGTGTCGGTTGAGACTGGCAATTATGAGGACGCTGCTCGCTATTACTCACGCCTGACGTCACTGATGCAGCGGAGTCCCCGCCTTGTTCATTCAGCGGAGAGCCTCTGGACTGGCATCCGAATTGCCCGTCACTTCAGTGATGGTAATCAGGAGGCGAGTCTGGTACTTCAGCTCAGAAACAATTTTCCGGAGTCAGTTGAATACCAACAATATAAGGTGCTGATTTCTAATGGCGACTGAAGAAAATTCACAGCCGGCAATGAAGGAGCCCGCGGGGCGACAGCTTCAGAAGGCAAGAGAGGCGGCCGGGTTGAGTGTCGGCGATGTGGCCGGAGCGCAGCATTTGCGCCCGTCGGTGATTCAGGCAATAGAATCCGGTGATTACAGTCAGATTGACAGTGAACTCTTCCTGAAAGGGTATGTCAGGGCTTATGCAAAGCAGGTCGGGCTGGATGCAGATACGGTAATAGCCGATCTGGATCAGGAGCTCGAGCCGATCCGCCAACAGCGGGAGCAGGAGTATGAAGCCAATCCTCTGGTCGATATCGAGCGTCGCCGGCGCCGGAAGCGCCAGCTTGGCAAGACACTGTTTTTCCTCGTGGTCCTTGGCATTGCGGGTTATCTGGCGTTTGCCTTCCTGATGCCTGACCAGGACGCGAACCAGGGCCCCGCGGAGACCGCGAAAGCGCCCGAGGCTGCTGGTCAGGGGCAAAACGAAGGCGCGGAAATATCGGCGCCAGCGGAAGAGGTGGCGTCAGCAGAGGAAGAACGGTCTGAATCGCCGGTTCCGGACGGTGATCAGGGGTCCACCGGTTCGGTCGATCCCGTTGCTGATCAGTCGGCCCCCAACGCCGAGCCCATTGCCGAGCAGATTCCGACGGTGGTACAGACACCAGAGCCGGTTCTGGAGAATCCCTCGGGGCTTGCCGATGACTCGGCAATGGCCCGGCTTCAGATCCAGTTTACCGGAGATTGTTGGGTGCAGGTGAGTGATGCCGACGGCAATCGGCTGGTGAATTCGCTTCAGCGAGCCGGTGATTCAATTGACGTTTCCGGCGAGGCCCCGCTGAAAGTGGTGATTGGTGCTGTTGACGCGGTCAGCTCCATTACTTTCGAGGGTGAGCCGCTGGATCTCGACAGTTATCGTGTGGTTAACAATAGGTCAGAGTTTACCCTGACAATCTGAAATTCGAGCAAATTTTCCATATCGGTCAGTGAGACATGAAACAGGATTCCCCGATTATCAGACGCAAATCCCGCCAGATCATGGTAGGTAATGTTCCTGTGGGTGGTGATGCGCCGATTGCGGTGCAGAGCATGACCAATACCAACACCTGTGATGTTGAAGCCACTGTCGGCCAGATTCGTGCGCTGCAGGAGGCGGGCGCCGATATCGTCCGGGTGTCGGTGCCGTCTATGGATGCCGCCGAAGCGTTCGGCCGAATCCGCCAACAGGTTTCCTTGCCGCTGGTGGCTGATATTCACTTCGATTACAAGATCGCATTGCGGGTGGCAGAACTGGGCGTCGATTGCCTGCGCATCAATCCCGGCAATATCGGCCGGGATGACCGAGTCAGTGCTGTTATCAGTGCGGCTCGGGACGGTAATATTCCGATCCGCATCGGCGTCAATGCCGGGTCCCTTGAGAAGTCGCTGCAACGCAAGTACGGCGAGCCGACCGCCGATGCCCTGGTTGAATCGGCCATGCGCCACATTGATATTCTGGATAAACATGATTTTCAGGACTTTAAGGTCAGCCTGAAAGCTTCGGAAGTGTTCTTGACAGTGGATGCCTACCGGAAGATTGCTGCCCAGATCGAGCAGCCGCTTCACCTTGGCATTACCGAGGCTGGTGGTTTTCGTTCAGGAACGGTCAAATCCTCCATTGGCCTGGGAATGCTGCTGATGGATGGCATTGGCGATACCATCCGTGTGTCGCTGGCGGCGGACCCGGTTCAGGAAATCAAGGTCGGTTTCGATATCCTCAAGAGCCTCCGTCTGCGTAGCCGGGGGATAAACTTTATTGCCTGCCCGAGCTGTTCCCGGCAGAACTTTGATGTGATCCAGACCATGAACGATCTGGAGGCGCGGCTTGAGGATGTGAACACCTCACTGGATGTGGCGATTATCGGCTGCATTGTCAACGGGCCCGGGGAAGCCAAAGTGGCTGACATCGGTCTGACCGGTGGCAGCCCGAAGAACCTGTTTTATATGGCAGGCAAGCCCAACCAGAAGCTGGAGAACGCCACGCTGACTGACGATCTGGAACGTCTGATCCGTGAAGAGGTGGCACGCCGAAAGGAACAGGAAGAGTCGATCATTGCCCGTTCCGACCACTGATCAATTGGTTTTTTCAGACATAATTATCCAGAAACAGTTAAGGGTTAACATTGGCTAAGATTCAGGCAATTCGCGGGATGAACGATATCCTGCCCGAACAGACGCCCGTGTGGCAGTTTGTCGAATCCACCGTGCGGAAAGTACTGGCCCAGTATGGCTATCAGGAAATCCGCATGCCGATCGTGGAGCAAACGGATCTCTTCAAGCGTTCCATCGGCGAGGTCACCGATATTGTCGAGAAGGAAATGTACACCTTCGAAGATCGCAATGGTGACAGCCTGACCCTGCGCCCCGAGGGCACCGCCGGTTGTGTCCGGGCTGCCGAGGAACATGGCCTTCTCTTCAACCAGACCCGTCGCCTTTGGTATACCGGCCCTATGTTCCGGCATGAGCGGCCACAGAAAGGCCGGTACCGACAGTTTCACCAGATCGGCGTTGAATGCTTTGGCATGAGTGGACCGGACATTGATGCCGAGTTACTGATTCTCACCGCGCGGCTCTGGAAAGAGCTGGGTCTGGCGGAACACACCCGGTTGGAGATCAACTCCATCGGCACTTCCGAATCCCGCAGGGTTTTCCGTTCGGCGCTGGTGGACTACCTCGGACAGTTCAAGTCAGATCTGGATGCCGACAGCCAGCGCAGGCTGGAGACCAACCCCTTGCGTATTCTCGACAGCAAGGATCCGTCCACCCGCAGGATTCTCGAGAACGCGCCGGTCCTCGATGATTACCTTGATGACGAATCCCGTGCGCATTTTGACCGCCTGAAATCGCTTCTCGATTCGGCGGGTGTGAGCTATTCCGTGAATCCGGCCCTGGTCCGGGGACTGGATTACTATGGTAAAACGGTTTTTGAGTGGATAACCGACAGTCTTGGCGCCCAGGGTACGGTCTGTGCCGGTGGCCGGTACGATGGCCTGGTGGAGCAGCTTGGTGGCAAGCCCACGGTCGCGGTTGGTTTTGCCATGGGGCTGGAGCGCCTGATTCTACTGCTTGAAACCCTGGAGCTGATTCCGGATAACGTGAACAGCGATGCCGACATTTATGTAACTGCGATGGGTGACGCCGCTGTCTCGCCGGCGCTGGTGCTTGCCGAGCAACTACGCGCTGCATTGCCGGAGCGGGTGATTGTATCCCATTGCGGCGGCGGCAGTTTCAAGAGCCAGATGAAAAAAGCCGATCGCAGTGGTGCGAAGTACACGGTCATTCTGGGCGAGAACGAAATCGCCAGCGGTACCGTGGGGCTCAAGCCCATGCGGGCCGATGAGCCCCAGACCGAGATTGCTCAGGACGAACTTGCTTCCGTACTGGCGAAGGCCCTGGCCAGTTGAATCCGAGCCCATTCACGAATTACACGATATAAAAGCAAAAACACGACTACAGGAGTCCCCATGGCTGAGTTGCGCACCGAAGAAGAACAGATCCAGGCAATCAAGGACTGGTGGAAGAGAAATGGCAGCTCCCTGCTGATCGGTATCGGCGCCGCGCTGGCCATCGTATTTGGCTGGCAGGCCTGGCAGAACTACCAGACCCAGCAGCGCACCGAAGCGGCCAACCAGTTTGCCAACCTTCTCAATGCGTTCAGTAATCAGGCAGACGAAACCAGCGGTGAGACTGTCGCTTTCGTCGCAAAAACACTGCGCGAAGACTACACCGATAGCGCCTATGCTGTGTATGGCAACCTGATTCTTGCCCGTCAGCAGATGATGGAAGAGAGCAACCCGCAGGAAGCCATTGATTCGCTGAACTGGGCCCTGGAAAAATCCGAAGAGCATGAAGCTCTGGCGCTTGTTGTCCGGAATCGTCTTGCTCGCGCACAGTTCTCTGCCGGCCAGTACGACGAGGCCCTGGCGACAATCGATGCCGCAGGCAGTGCGGATGCTTTCGATGCAATCTATTCCGAGCTCCGTGGTGACATCCTGCTGGCACAGGGTGACCGTGAGGGGGCCCGGAAGGCCTACCTTGCTGCCCGTAAACAAAGCCAGCAGGGCCGTAGCGGTGTTCTGGAACTCAAACTGGCAGACCTGGGTGTCGGGGAGGACGCCTGATGCCGGGGCTTCGCAACAGCTTCCTGAGCCGCGGACTGCTGGGGTTTATCCTCCTGGCCGGACTGGCCGGTTGCAGCACAACCGACACCTTCGAGCAGCCTGTCCCGGTGCCGGAGATTGAGGCCTCCGCCGAGTTTGATCAGGTATGGAGTATGTCGGTTGGCGACGGCCATGATGGCGACTTCCTCTATCTCGCACCCCTTAACGCCGGTGACCGGATTTTTGTCGCTTCCGCGAATGGGCAGTTTTACTCGGTTGCCCCCGAATCCGGCAAGGTAATCTGGGAAAACGAGTTGGGTGATCGTATTTTTTCGGGTCTCGGGGGCGACGGTGAACACCTTTACCTCACCACGGAGGATGCCGAACTGGTAGCTCTGTCCCGGGAGGACGGCTCTGAAATCTGGCGCCAGTCTCTGCCCACTGAGGTGCTTTCCGCGCCCCAGTCAAACGGGTCGCTGGTGGTTGTCCAGACCATTGATGGCCAGGTGCTGGGTTTCGCCGCGGCGGATGGAGAAAAGCGCTGGCAATATAATGGTTCCGTTCCGGTACTCTCGATGCGAGCTGCCGCTGCCCCTCTGGTGGGTGGTGACGTGGTTATTGCTTCTTTTGCCAACGGCAACATGATGGCTTTGGCAGCCGAATCCGGCCAGCCGTTATGGCAATACGAAGTGGGTCAGCCTGAAGGGCGGACCGAGCTTGAGCGATTGGTAGACGTTGCAGGCCAGCCACTGGTCGTTGAAACCGCCCTGTTGGTGGTCGGTTATCAGGGGAAACTAGCTCTGGTTGATATACGCACCGGGCAGGAAATCTGGAGCCGGGAGGCATCCAGCCTGTATTCGCCCATGATAGGCGGTGGTGACATATACCTCGCATCCGCAAATGGCGAGCTGGTTGCGCTTCGTGGCTCTGACCGGCGGGAGCTGTGGACCCAGGATCGTCTGAAGTGGCGCCAGCTGACCCAGCCCATGGTCTATGAAGACTATCTTGTGGTCGGTGACTATGAGGGCTATCTGCACGCCGTTAACCGTAAAGACGGCAAGCTGGTCGGGCAGTTGGAATTCGACGATGAGGGTATCCGCGTACCGGCCCAGCGGCTAGCCAATGGTAACCTGCTGGTTTTTGGCAACAGCGGAAAGATGGCCGTATTCCAGGTTCAGCCGCAGGATTAATCACCTATTATGACCCCAGTAATTGCCCTTGTCGGACGTCCCAACGTAGGCAAATCGACATTATTCAATCAGATGACCCGATCCAGGGATGCCCTGGTTGCGGACTTTCCGGGCCTGACCCGTGACCGCAAGTACGGCGAGGGCAGCTATGAGGGCCAGCGCTTCATTGTTATCGACACCGGTGGGCTTACCGGCGACGAGCAAGGCCTTGATCTGGAGATGGCACGGCAGTCCATGCAGGCGGTGGAAGAAGCCGACATCGTTCTGTTCCTGGTCGATGGCCGGTCCGGGCTAACCGCCGGCGATGAACTCATTGCTGACCAGATGCGCCGTTCCGGCAAGCAGGCCCATCTGGTCGTGAACAAGACCGATGGTCAGGACCCTGACATTGCCGCGGCCGATTTCTACAGCCTTGGCTTTGAATCCACCTTCCTGATTGCCGCCTCCCATAACCGGGGTATCCGGTCCATGCTGGAGATCCTTCTGCCATCTGAGGAGGAGCGGGAAGAAGAGGACCGGGCAGATCGCTATCCTGGTATCCGTATTGGTGTGGTCGGTCGGCCGAACGTCGGTAAGTCGACCCTGGTAAACCGCATGCTGGGTGAGGAACGGGTGGTCGTTTACGATATGCCCGGCACCACCCGTGACAGCGTGTATGTCCCGTACGAGCGTCAGGGCAAACAGTACACCCTGATTGATACAGCCGGTGTTCGGCGCCGGAAGAACGTCAGCGAGGCGGTCGAAAAGTTCTCCATTATCAAAACGCTGCAGGCAATTGATGACGCTCACGTGGTTATCCTCGTGATTGACGCCCGGCAAGGACTGGTGGATCAGGATCTGCACCTGATTGGTTTTGTTCTGGACGCCGGCCGTTCACTGGTGATTGCCGTCAACAAATGGGACGGTATGGACCCGGAAGACCGGGCGAAGGTAAAAGAACAGGTAAAACGGCGCCTCGATTTTCTCGATTACGCAGACAAACACTACATCTCCGCGCTGCACGGATCAGGCGTTGGCGTTATGTACGAATCGGTCGAAGCCTGCTACGACTCAGCGATGGCCAAATGGCCGACCAACCGCCTGACAGCAATATTGCAGGATGCCATTGCCCAGCACCAGCCACCGATGGTGCAAGGGCGGCGAATCAAGCTTCGGTACGCCCACCAGGGCGGTTCCAATCCCCCGGTTATTGTGGTTCACGGTAACCAGGTGGACGCGCTGCCAGGCTCTTACAAGCGCTATCTTGAAAACACCTTCCGGAAGGTGCTGAAGGTGACAGGGTCGCCCATCCGATTTGAATTCCGGGCCGGGGAAAATCCCTTTGCCGGGAAGGTCGACAGGCTGACACCGCGCCAGAAGGTAAAAAAGGATAACGATGAGAAACAGGGCCGGCGGCCCAAGAAGCAGCGCCAGAAGAGTCTGAAGCGCTGATTCCCGGGTGCGCAGCGATTTTGGCCGAGGCGGGTCAGGATTGCTTGGCGTTTTCTACCTGTTTTGCCTGTACAGCGGTCAACGCAACAGTGAACACGATGTCTTCCACCAGGGCCCCGCGTGAAAGGTCGTTGACCGGCTTCCGAAGGCCCTGCAACATCGGTCCGATACTCACCACATTCGCGCTGCGTTGAACCGCCTTGTAGGTGGTGTTCCCGGTGTTCAGATCCGGGAACACAAACACCGTTGCCTTGCCGGCTACCTTGCTGTCGGGCGCTTTGCTCCTGGCAACACTCTCGATGGCAGCGGCATCATACTGCAAGGGCCCGTCAATCAGCAGGTCTGGCCTGCGTTCGCGGGCGATCCGGGTAGCCTCTCTCACCTTGTCGACATCCTGACCGCTGCCCGACTCACCGGTACTGTAGCTGATCATCGCCACTAGTGGCTCAATGCCGAAGGCTTCTGCGGATTCTGCGCTCTGAATAGCAATATCAGCCAGTTCCTCGGCATTCGGATCCGGATTGATGGCGCAGTCACCGTAGACCACGACCTGTTGGGGCAGCAGCATGAAGAACACGGATGACACCACTTTCGCGTGGTCGTGGGTCTTGATCAGCTGCAGGGCCGGGCGGACCGTATTCGCTGTCGTGTGAATGGCACCGGACACCAGTCCGTCAGCTTCATCCAGAGCCACCATCATGGTGCCGAGAACCACATTGTCCTCGAGCATGGCTTCGGCCATGTCCGGAGTCAGGCCTTTGTGCTTTCTGAGCTCCACCATCGGTTTTATGTAACGTTCCCGAACCTCTGCAGGGTCTATTATCTCTATGTCTTCGGGCAACGCCAGATCCTGGGAGTCTGCGACCCTGCGAATCTCCGCAGAACTACCGATGAGCGCGCAGCGGGCCAGCTTCCGGCGGTGACAGATAATGGCAGCCTGAACGGTCCGTGGTTCACTGCCTTCCGGCAGGACAATCCGTTTGTTGGCTGCACGGGCTCGCTCCGAAAGCTGGTATCGGAAGGCCGGGGGAGACAGTCGGCTTTGTCGTTCAACCTTCAGGTGCTGTTGCAGCCAATCGGTATCTATGCGTTTGGCCACTGCCTCCATGGCCTTTTCGATACGGTCCGGATCGTCAATGGGAATCGCAGACGACAGGCTCGCCAGCATATGGGCCGTTTCATAGGTATTGGCATCCGAACCAAGAACCGGAAGCCCGGTGTCCAGCGCCCGGTGGCACAGATCGATCACCCGTTCGTCGGGCATCAGGCCGCCGGTCAGCATCAGGCCGGCAAGTGGAACCCCGTTGAGGGCTGCTACCGCGGTAGTCACCACAATGTCTTCCCGGTCACCCGGGGTCACCATCAGGGTGCCCGGCTTAAGGGTTTCGGTCATGTTCCGGATGCTACGTGCGCACACGGAGACTCGCTGGACCCGACGGTCGTGCATCTGGCCCTCGTTCAGCACAGGTAAGCCCAGTTCCCGGGCAATGTCGGACACCCTCGGCGCGAGAAGCTCTGGCTGCCAGGGTATTTCGGCAATAAGCCGGAACCGGCCGCCGCTGAAGACCTTGCACCTGGTGCGGTAATCAATCGGTTTGCTCTGCGCAGGGGTGGCCCTGGAGCGTGGTTCGAGGTTGGACTGCGGGGGTTCGCCTACCTTGTTGAGAATTACGCCGATGACGTCGGGGTCGTTGGGGCTGGCAAACAGGCGTGAGGAAAAGTCCAGCTCCTCATCCAGCTGGCCGGCATCAAGGTTTGCGGGCGTGCTTACCAGTATCACATCGGAGCCGAGGTTGCGTGCGACTTCAACGTTCAGGCGGGCGATGTAGGCTTCGCTGCGATCCGGCACCAGGCCTTCAATGATGACAACATCGAAGTCGCCGGCAACTTTTTCGTATTCGCCAACAACCGTCTCAAGCAGGTCGTTGGATTTGCCGCGATTGAGCAGTTGCTGGGCTTCTTTGAGGGCAATGGGATCCGGTGGATTCAGGTGGCTACTGCTCCGCACGAAGGCTACCGAGGTATCCTGACCTTCATTATGCATGGATTCGGCCTGGTGCACGGCCTGGCAGAACGGTTTGTAGAAGCCGACACTCACCCCAACCCGTTCGAGGGCCCGTAAGAGCCCCAGACAAACCGAGGTCAGGCCCGAGTCTATGGAAGTGGGTGCAATAAAAAGACTCTTTGCCATGTTCGTGTTTCCTGATTATTCGTGATGGTCAGACTGGCCGGAGAGACGAGAGGCCTCCCGGGCAATCACCAGTTCCTCGTTGGTGGGAATGACCAGAACCGGGAACCGGGAGTCAGTGCTTTCAATCCGGCCATCACTGATTTTGCCATGGTGTTGGTTGAGATCGCGGCTGAGCTCAAAACCCATCAGACGCAGGTGACTGATGGTGTCCTGTCTGATCCTGGCGCTGTTCTCACCGATGCCCCCGGTAAAAACCAGGGCGTCCAGTTGTCTCAATGACGCCATCATGGCACCGATATATCTGGCCAGCCGAAAGCAGAAAACCTCAATCGCTGTTTGCGACGGTTCATGGCCGTGATCGGCGAGTTCGCACAGGGCGCGCATGTCGTTGGTCTGACCGGACAGGCCTATGAGGCCGCTTTCCTGATTGAGGATCTGGTGTACCTCCTCAGCCGCCAGGCCTTTACCGGCAAGAAAATCGAACAGCCCCGGATCCACATCGCCGCTCCGGGAGCCCATTACCAGGCCCTCCAGCGGAGTAAGGCCCATGCTGGTGTCGACACTGATGCCGTCCCGGATAGCTGTGATGCTACAGCCGTTGCCGAGATGAGCGGATATGATCGATGTGGTTGCCGGGGTTTTGCCCAGCAGGCGGGCAGCTTCAAGCGCCATGAAGGCATGACTGGTGCCGTGGAATCCATAGCGGCGGACACCCCAGTCCCGGTACCAGGCTTCGGGAACGGCATAGAGAAATGCCCGTTTCGGCAAAGTCTGGTGAAAGGCGGTGTCAAATACCGCTGCCTGCGGCGTTTCCGGAAACAGACTGAGTGTCGCCCGGATTCCGGAAAGATTGACCGGGTTATGCAGTGGGGCGAGGCCGGCACAGTCTTCAATGGCGCTGATCACGTCATCGTCGATGAGAGCCGCCTCACGAAAAGTTTCGCCGCCATGAACCACTCGATGGCCCACCGCCGCCGGCGCGGCATCGATAAGCTGGCGCTCCCGGAATGCACTGACCAGTGTCTCCAGTGCCTGCTCGTGTGATGCGCCGGGCTCCAGCGCAACGGTCTGCTCGTCGCCCTTGATGCGGGCAAAGGCATCGCTCTGGTTAAGACGCTCGGCCAGGGCCGATACCAGTTTCCGGTGCTGGCTGTCAAAGAGTGCCAGTTTGAGTGATGAGCTGCCGCAGTTTACGACAAGTACGGTATCTTCCATGGCGACGAGTTTCCGACAGTGTTGGATCTATACCCGATGATTGTTGGCCAGCCAGGCATCAAATTCGGGGGCCGGCAGCGGCCGGCTGTAGAAATAGCCCTGGGAAAAGTCACAGCCTTCCTTCTGCAGGAAGTGGGTCTGAGCTTCCTCTTCCACCCCTTCGGCAATTACGCGCAGACCCAGGCTGTGGGCCATGTTGATAATCGCGCGCACCAGGGAGGCATCTTCGGGCTCTTTCATGACGTCCTGAACAAAGGATTTGTCAATTTTCAGGGTATCAAAGGGGTAGCTTTTGAGATAGCTGAGTGCGGAATAGCCGGTACCAAAATCATCGACTGACAATCGTATACCGTCACTGTCGAGCTTGCGAAGGATTTCCGCCGTCTCGATGGAATTGTCGAGGATCAGTCGTTCGGTGATTTCCAGTTCCAGTTGCTGCGGAGCCAGGCCGCTGGCGGAGAGTGCATGCATGACGGCTTCGGTAAACCCGGGATCCCGGAACTGGCGGGGCGAGACATTCACTGATATACCAATGTCCTTCCCAGTCGCTTGCTTCCAGCCCATGGCAGCCCGGCATGCCTCTTCCAGAACCCATTCGCCGATTGGCGTAATCAGCCCGGTTTCCTCTGCCAGCGGGATAAAGCGATCCGGCATCACCATGCCCATGGCGGGATTGTTCCAGCGTAACAACGCTTCCACCGAGCAAAGATTGCCGGTTTCGGTATTCACGATCGGCTGAAAATAGAGTTCGAACTCTTTCAGCTCCAGCGCCCGGCGCATGCTGGATTCCATTTTCAGCCGCTCGTGGGACACTTCGGTCATTTCCGGGGCGAAATGCGCGTAGGAACTCTTACCCTTGTGCTTGGCCTGGTACATGGCCGCATCGGCGTGTTGAAGCAGTGTGCCACTGTTGTCGGAGTCGGTGGGGAAGATGGCGATCCCGATACTGGTGGTGACAAACACTTCCTGGCCATTGAGGATGTAGGGGGGCGCAAAGGTCTTGAGAATACGCTCGGCAACCTGGGACGAGGCCTCCGGGCCAGTCAGACCGGGCAGGATGACCAGGAACTCGTCGCCGCCAAGGCGGGCAACAGTACTGGTGCCGCGAAGGCAGCTGGAAATCCGGCGTGCTGCCTCAATCAGCAGGTTGTCACCGGCATCGTGGCCGAGGGTATCGTTGATGTGCTTGAAGTTATCCAGATCCAGAAACATCACGCCGACCAGCGTGCTCTCGCGGCGGGCCTGGGCCAGCGCAAGCTTCAGGCGATCGAGAGCCAGCATGCGGTTGGGCAGGCCGGTCAGGATGTCGTAGTTGGCCTGGCGCAGCAACTGCTGCTCGTAGCGTTTCCTGATACTGATGTCTTCCCCGAGTATCAGGTATCCGGTTGTTCCACCGGCCTCATCCTTGATGGGAGTGACAATCAGTTGTTCCCAGAAGCGTTCACCGTTGCGCCGAACGCTGTTCACTTCCCCCTGCCATACCCCGACTCGTTGTACCTGCAGTCGAATCGATTGCCACAGATGCCGGCTTTCCCGGTTCTCAATATCATTCTCACCGAGCATGCCCGGGTGTTTGCCGAGAATGGAGCTGGCTTCGTAACCCGTCAACTGGGTGAATTTCTGGTTGGCAAACTCAATGCGCCACTGCCGGTCACAAATCAGTACCGAAGACGGGCTCTGCTCAATGGCTTTCGAGAATTTGCGGATTTCGGCCGCATCCTTCCGTTGCCGCTCCATGTCGGCGTTCAGCCGTTCGCGCATCTGGTTGATGGCGTCGGTGACGCGTCCGAGCTCGTCATTCCGGTTAGACGGGGTGTTCGGGCGGTCGAGCGTGAGAGGCTCCGAGGTGGTCTTCAATGAAAAATCACGGGCGTAATTCGCCATGGTGGTCAGATGGCGCGCCACGAAATGCTGAAAAATCCAGATAATCAGAATCGAAACAAAAAAGGTCTTCAGGAACTGGGTTAACAGGATGACCCCCACCTTGCGTTCCAGTTCGTCGTAGACCCGATCAAGGTCAGCCGTCACGGTCAGCTCCCCCAGTTCAAACATTTCATCGCCCTGGTGAATCAGGCTGAAACTGTGGGACTTGGTTCTGGCGCCTCGGGGGATGTCGCCCATGACCAGCTCGGAATCCGGTTCGATCCTGAGCCGCAGGTGAACCACGTCCGGGAGGCTGAGTATGCCTTCCATCTGGGTTTGCAGAAGTTTCTGGTCCAGCGCCCACAAACTTCGCGCCAGGCTGGATGCATAACCGGACTCGACTACCCGCATGCGATTGTCGATCTGGGCGAGATCCTTGCGGTAATCGGAGTAGATCTGGATGGCGGAGGCGACCAGGGTGAACGCTGAACTGAATACGAGAATCCAGGCCAGCAGCCTGAAGGACAGGGGAGAGCCAGTGCGAAAACGTTGCAGACGCGTCGACAATTTTGGCATGTCGTAAACTTCAGCCACCCGGAACGGTTATTAGGAGAATGGAGAAATTCCCTTTCGTTCTGACTATAGCAGCAGTTTCTATCAAATACCTTGCAAATGCAGGAAAAATCGAGAGAAATGTGTCGCGGTTCAGTATTTATGCCTACCAACGGTCAGGCCTGGAGGTTGACCTGGATCAATACCGAGAAACAGCGCCGCGCGTAACCTGAGGTTAATCAAGTTTACTGCCGGAAGGAGAAGCAAAATGTATATGGACGCTGTAGTTATCGCTGGTATCGCGACTGTGTTGCTGATGGTTGGTTTCTTTGTTGGCGTTGGAATATTCGTGATGAAGGATCAGAAAGCGCACGGAAACCAGAACAGGAAGGAAGGCAAGCACAACCACAAACCGGTCTGAATTGGCCGGGTTTGTAACGACTGCCGATATTCCGGGTGAAAAATTGGCGTCCCCTAGGGGGTTCGAACCCCTGTTGCCGCCGTGAAAGGGCGGAGTCCTAGGCCACTAGACGAAGGGGACGCAACGTTTTCAACACCTTGCCTCGTCGAGGTGGCGCGTATATTAAGTAAGCCACCTTGGCGTGTCAACGCCTTTTTTCAAAAAAAGTTCGGGCGTAGTTGTCTGTTATGTTGCCTGTTGTCTTGCCGGTCCCGGATTCACGGAATGGGCCAATGCCTGCTCCAGCTCGGGATACCGGAAGTCGAAGCCCGCGTCATTGAGTTTTGCGGGAATGGCCTGTTGTCCGGTCAGGAGAAGCCTCGCCATTTCGCCCAATGCGACTTTCAGAACCGGGGCTGGGGCCGGAAACAGGGTAGGGCGATGCAGAACTTTGCCGAGGCAGCGGGTGAACTCGGCGTTGGTGACAGGGTTCGGGCTCACAACATTGAAAGGGCCTGAAGCCTCGCTGTGCTCCATCATCCAGATCAGTGCCTCAACAACGTCATGACGGTGAACCCACGGCATGTATTGGTTGCCGCTGCCCAGTCGACCTCCGAGTCCCAGCTTGAATGGCAGAATCATGCGCTCCAGAAACCCGCCTCCGGGGCCGGCAACAACGCCCGTGCGCGAGAAGCACACCCTTACGCCATCATCTGCCAGAGCAAGGGCTGCATTCTCCCAGTCACGGCACAGGCGGTGGGTAAATTCATCATGGGGGCGCGTCTCTTCGGTCACGACAGCCGGACCCTGATCCCCGTAAAAGCCTACTGCTGATCCTGACACGAGAACCTCTGGCGCCCGCTCCCAGCTGCGGATCACGTCAACGAGGGTTTCGGTTGTGCCAATGCGGCTATCCCTGAGTTCCTGTTTACGCGACTCGGACCATCGCTTTTCCGCGATTCCCTCCCCGGCCAGGTTGATAACGGCATCGAATCCCGGATGGGAGCGCAATTGCTGCAGCTCGCGGACGGCTTCCACACGGCCGCAGGAAGCCTTCACGGCTTCGGCTTTCTGTCGGCTGAATACGGTCAGCTCATGGTGACGGGCCAGCAATTCACGGCACAGAACCTGGCCGATGAATCCGGTTCCTCCGGTTATCAGAATCTTTTTTGTCATGAGACTTCCTCCCATCGCCATTCAGTCCATTCGTCGGCTTGTTTTAGCTCCGGCTCAGGACGGTGCCTGTTCCAGTTGCAGCATAACAACATCCCGGATCGCCTGTCCCAGCAGCGGGTTTTCGCCGATTGGCGGCGCCAGGCGGATACTGGCGCCATGGGCACGTTCGAGCTCTTCAATCATTGCCGGAACGTCCTTGCGCAGGTGCCGGCCGGCCGCCAGGAACAGCGGAACGATGGTGAAATCTCTCGAGCCTTCGGCGACGCCATCGGCGATGACCGTGTCCATTGACGGCTCGGCCAGCTCCATGTAAGCAATGCGGGCATTGTCGACAGCCTTGAGTGTCGGTTCGGCAAGTTGCTCGAAGGTTTCACACCAGCGCTTGTCACTGCTTCCGTGTGCCAACAGAATAATGCGGGGGCTGTTCATCGCCTCTCCTGGGTAGTCAGTTTAATGTGGCCTGTCGTAAGTCCGATACACCTGCCCGGTTTCGGGTGTGACAGATTCTAAAATAACAGGGTGACGCAGAATGTTCGATTGGAAAGAGATTCTGGATTTCTGGTTTGGTGAACTGGATGCGCAGGGGCTGCCGGACAGTGACCACAGAAACAAATGGTTCCGATCAGACCGGAAGTTCGATCAGGAGATCCGTCGCCGCTTTCTTTCCATGGTGCTGTTTGCTTCCGAACAAGGATTGGACCACTGGCGAAAGGAGGCTGGTGGAATTCTCGCCGAAATCATTCTGCTTGATCAGTTTTCCAGAAATATTTTCCGGGGCGCTGCGATGGCATTTGATCAGGATCGTCAGGCCCGGAAGCTTTGCCGGCAGGCGATGGAGAAGGGCCAGGATATGCTGCTTCCTCCGGTCCAGCGTGCGTTCCTGTATATGCCTTTGCAGCATTCGGAACGCAAGGCAGATCAGGACCTTGCTGTGGAATGCTATGAGCAACTCGCTCGCTCAACCCAGGGAATACTCGGCGACTTTATGGCCAGTTTTGTTCAGTCCGCCCGGGATCATCGGGAGATCATCGCCAGGTTTGGCCGTTTCCCGCACCGGAACAAGGCTCTGGGGCGGACATCGACGCCTGAGGAAGCGTCGTATCTGCAAAGCGGCAAGCGTTTCGGGCAGTAATCTGTGCAGGCAATGGGCTAATGGAGAGGCGTTGTTTTCTTAAAATTTTGTATGAAAAGTGTACGTTTTGACGGGGTGAGCAATTTTGCCTGATAGAATGCGCAACACTGGCTGAATCGTGGTGGGTAACGTCTGTTGACCACTGGAACCTATTCTATCGGGAATCTGCAATGACAATTTTGCGGCGGTTTTTGCCCGCAGGGCTGCTAATGGCGTTTTGCGCTGCTTTTCCCCTGGCATTACCTGCAGCTTCGCTTGATGATCGGTTGCTGAGCCGGCTGAGTGAGGCAGCACCCAAACTTGACTCAAAGGTCCTGCGTACGGCCTTCAAGGCGTCTCGCTGTGCAGTTGCCAGCGGTATTGAGATGCCTGAGCGGCTCGCGGTTATCGACTTTTCGCTGCCATCCAGTGAAGAACGGCTCTGGATTTTTGATCTCGAGAGGGGTGAGTTGCTGTTGAGAGATCTGGTTGCCCACGGCGAAAACTCCGGAAACTTTGAGTCAACCGCGTTCTCCAATGTAGAAGGCAGTCATCAGTCAAGTATCGGACTGTTTCAGGCCCGTGAATCCTACTATGGGAAACACGGCTATGCTCTGCGCCTCGATGGCCTTGAGCCGGGTTTCAATGATCATGCCCGGCAGCGAGCAATCGTGATCCATGGCGCGGATTACGTAAATGATAACTGGGTCAGCAAATACGGTCGGATCGGGCGTAGCCATGGTTGCCCTGCCGTAGACAATCAGGTTATCCGGCAAGTGGTGGACAACCTCAAGGGCGGTCAGCTTGTTTTCAAGTACTATCCGGATCAGGAATGGTTGCAGCGTTCAGGATTTCTCAAGTGTGACAACACCACGCTGGCGGGAAAAAACCTGAAAAAAAGTGGTTGACGGCGCCGGTTGGATCCGTAAAATACGCCTCCGTTGTCGGCAACAGTCGAACAGCACTGCGGGAATAGCTCAGTTGGTAGAGCACAACCTTGCCAAGGTTGGGGTCGCGAGTTCGAATCTCGTTTCCCGCTCCAGATTCCGAAAACCCGGCCTTGTTAAAGGCCGGGTTTTTTCGTTTTTGGGCCACCCTGAACTCGGCGCCAGGGTGCCTGGTCAGGTATACTCAGCAGCCTGTTTCACATCCGGGTTTTCTGGGGAGGCACGCCTGGCATGAAGGTACATTCGCTGTTCGTTTATCCCGTCAAATCCCTCTCGGGTATAGAGGTGCAAAGCTTCGATACGGATGATTTCGGCCCCGCGGGGGACAGGCGCTGGATGATCGTTGATGACGATAACCGCTTTGTCACCCAGAGAGAGCATCCGGAGCTGGCGCGCGTCAGCACCTCCCTGAACGGAGGCAATGTGGTCGTCGACATTCCGGCAGAAGGTACATTTTCCCTGATCCCGACCGATTCCGAAGTGCGGGTGCTGGTCTGGCGGGACTGGGTCAAGGCTGTTATTGGCCGGCCTGAGGCCAATGAAGCGCTGAGTCGGTTCTGCGGCAAATCCGTTCGCCTGGTTTACATGCCGGACAGTTCATTCCGCCGGGTTGATGCTGGAAGGGTCGATGAATACCGCCGCGTCGGTTTTGCCGACGGCTTTCCGTTCCTGATCACCAATACCGCTTCACTGGCAGAGTTGAACGGGCGCCTTGATGCTCCGGTAGAAATGCGCCGGTTCCGGCCGAATATTGTGCTGGAGGGCGCTCAGGCCTGGGAGGAGGATGCATGGCGGCAGCTGATAATTGGCGATAGCCGGTTCAGTATTGTCAAACCCTGTTCCCGCTGCGTGATGACCACGGTGGACCCGAATACCGGAACAAAAGACGACGCCTTACAGCCCCTGCGGACTCTGTCCCGGTATCGCAGAACGGGAGACGGCGTGATCTTCGGGCAGAATGCCATACATCAATCACCGGGCAGCATCCGGGTTGATGATCCTGTCACTGTCAACAAATCGGAGTAATACCTAACGTGCCATTGTTAACGCTGGACTCAGTCTCTCTGGCTTTTGGAATGCATCCGTTGCTGGACCAGGCTTCACTGGTCATTGATGCCGGCGAGCGTGTGTGTCTGCTGGGGCGAAACGGCGAAGGTAAATCAACCCTGCTTAAAATAGTCAGTGGGGAAGTGATACCCGATGGCGGGGTCGTTCGGCTTGACGATGGCGCTGTACTGGCGGTGCTGCCCCAGAACCTGCCATCAGAAGATGCTCGAACTGCCTATGAGGTAGTGGCCGGAGCCTTTCCGGAAACCGGGGCGTTACTGGCGGAATTTCACCAGCTCTCCCAACAGGCGGATGAGGCCAGTCTGGACCGCCTGATGAAGGTTCAGGAGCGGCTGGAAGCTCTGGATGGCTGGCGGCTGGACCAGAAGGTGACCACCATTCTCGGTCAGTATGGTGTCGACCCGGATCAGACGCTGAATACGCTTTCCGGCGGTTGGCAGCGCCGGGTTCTGTTGGCAAAAGCCCTTGTTGCCGATCCCGATATCCTTTTGCTTGATGAGCCCACAAACCATCTGGATGTGCCTGCTATTGCCTGGCTGGAAGAAGCTCTGGGGCAGTTTCGGGGTGCCATGCTGTTTGTCAGCCACGACCGGGCGTTCATCCGGCGTATGGCGACCCGGATTGTCGAGCTGGACCGCGGAAAACTGGTGAGTTTTGCTGCCAGCTATGACCGTTACCTGGAGCTGAAAGAAAAAGCCCTCGAAGAGGAGGAGCGCCAGAACGCGCTGTTCGATAAACGGCTTAAGCAGGAAGAAGCCTGGATTCGCCAGGGAATCAAGGCACGCAGAACCCGCAACATGGGCCGGGTGCGTGCGCTCAGGGCCATGCGGGAGGAACACCGGCAACGGAGAGTTCGGGGTGGCACCGCGAGCTTTGCCGTTGAAGATGCCGCCCGATCCGGCAAGCTGGTGGTGGAAACCCGCGACGCGGGCTTTGCCTACCCGGATGGTACGCCGGTGATCAGCGATATGAACCTGACCATCCTCAGGGGCGACAAGATTGGTCTGGTGGGCGAGAACGGCACCGGGAAAACCACTCTGGTCCGGTTGCTGCTGGGTGACTTGGAACCGACCGAGGGTTCCGTACGTCTGGGTACCAACCTCCAGGTTGCCTATTTTGATCAGCTGCGGGGTGAACTGGATCTTACCCGGAATGCGCTGGATAACCTGTCCGAGGGCCGGGAGTTCATTGATATCAATGGCCAGAGCAAACATGTGCTCGGCTATTTGCAGGAATTCCTGTTCACACCAGAACGGGCCAGATCGCCGGTGAGTGTGTTCTCCGGCGGCGAGCGTGCGCGGTTGCTGCTGGCCAAGCTGTTCAGTAAGCCTGCCAATATTCTGGTGCTTGACGAGCCGACCAACGATCTTGATGTGGAAGCGCTGGAGCTGTTGGAAGAGCAGTTGGCAGAATTTGCCGGGACAGTGATTGTCATCAGTCACGACCGAGAGTTTCTTGATAATGTGATCACTGAAACGGTTTTTCTGGATGGATCGGGCAGAGTGCAGGAGTTCGTTGGCGGTTACACTGACTGGCGGCGCCAGGGCGGACGTTTCCCCTCGGAGGCAACTGGCAACCGGCCGGACAAGCAGGACAAGGCTGTGAAATCCAACCGGGAAGCGGCCCCCAAAAGTGAACAAGGTGCCCCGGCCAAGGTAAGTGAGACCGAACCCGCCGGAAAGGCCAGGCCAGCCAAGCTCAGTTATAAGCTCAAACTCGAGCTTGAGCAGTTGCCCGGCCAGATTGAGGCATTGGAACAGGAAGTCGCCGGCCTGCAGGAAAAGATTTCCTCGGCTGATTTTTATTCAGGCCCACCGAACGAAGTCTCGGCCACTCTGGAAGAGTTGACGGAAAAGGAAGGCCGTCTGGAGAAGGTTATCGAGCGGTGGATGGAGCTGGAAGAACAGGCAAATCAATGAACGTAAACTACAACTTCAGATTTCAGGACGGGCGCTCCGTCGAATTCAAGGTGACCGATCAACCGACACCCCCGTCCGGCCCGCTACCGTCCTGGACCAGGCTTGAGCATTGCCAGTGCAGCAACTGCCCGCTAAAGGTGAAAGAGACGCCTCATTGCCCCGCGGCGACGGAAATACTCCCGGTTGTCGAGGCGTTTCAGGCCGAGGATGCCTACCAGAAGGTCGAGGTCGAGGTGACCGATGATCGCCGGAACTACCTGAAGCAGACGGCCCTGGAAGAAGCCCTCAGATCCCTGCTCGGGCTCAAGATGGCGACCAGCGGCTGCCCGGTGCTGTCTGAACTCAAACCTATGGCCGTGCACCATCTGCCGTTTGCCAATACTGATGAATTCATTATGCGCAGTGTCTCCCATTACCTGCTGCAGCAGTATTTTGCCAAGCGCAATCACCAGGCACCGGATTGGGAGCTGAAGGGGCTCGTTGAGCGCAACCAGCGGCTGCAGCTGGTGAATCAGGCGCTCTGGCAGCGTATTCATTCAGTTTGCAAGGGCGACAGTAACCTGAAGGCGTTACTGAACTTCTTTTCGATGGCCTCGAGCGTGAGTTTCTCTCTGGAAAGCCAACTGCGAAAGCTTGAGGCAAAGATCGGTGGGGAGGGAGGATAGCGGCCGTGAGGGCCAGGCCCGGGACCACGCCCGGGCTCCGGTCTTGCAAGACTTAGTGAATCCGCACGGCCAGGACGTCGCACTCGGTACCGTGCAACACACCGTTTGCGGTTGAACCCAGCAGCAGCTGAAAGCCCTTCCTGCCATGGCTGCCCACGATCACCAGGTCTACGTCCTGTTCCTTGGCAAGCCGATGAATTTCAGACTCTGGTCGCCCGACTGTCACCACCTGGTTGTTCTTCGCAACACCGTATTGATCGCCATAAGTACCCAGTTGCTCCCGGGCAGCCTTGTCTAGCTGGTCCTGAAGTTCGGTCAGATCCATCGGAATATCTCCACCATAGGCGTAACCAACGGGTTCAACCACATGAACCAGCATCAGCTCGGCGCCATGGGCGTCACTCAGGGCCTTCGCCTTGTTGAGCACCTGCGGCGCCTCCTCGGTGAGGTCAATGGCAACAAGCATTTTCTTGTAGGCAGACATCGTATCGCTCCTTCGCACGCGGAATAATGTTTTGAGGATAGTACGTTAAATCTAATCGGAAAAGTGTAGCGGTATACTGACGGGCATCAAAAGCAGATACGGAAGAGTGCTTTTCGGGCAGGTCGCCGGACCTGCCCGAAATCAGGGGAGGGTCAGGCTTTGCTTTGCAGCAGCTGGATGGCGGTTGCCAGCCCCTCCAGGATACCTTTGGAATAACGGTCGATCACGAACCCCACATTGTTCTCGTTGTAATTGATGTAGGAGCCGCGAATAAACTGCCACTTGGACGAGATGTTATTAAGGGCCGCCGCCAGTTCTGGCGTTTTCTCGCCCCGCATAACGGACTCCAGCAATGCATCCAGCTCCCGCGCCTGCTCATCGAGTGGTTTTTCGGTAGAAGAACCCTGAAATGTCTGGGCGACAGAGGAGTTGGTACGAACCGAGTATTTGGCCATCATCTGAGCCATTTTTACGGCCGCTGACCGTGCCGCCTCAACCCGTGGATTCGTTGCGGTCTGGGAGCTTTCCTGGGCAACCCGGTAGAGCTCAGTGGCCTTATCGTTCATGGTAAGGGCCTGGTTGGCCATATCCGACACCAGTCGAAGATCCGGATACCCGCGGTTGCGGACATCGTTGATGTTGTCACGCATCAGGTTCTTGAACTTGTCGAATTCCTGGTTCAGCCCACTGATCTGTTCGCCAGTCAATACTCCGGAATCGCTTTCGGCGAGGGCGTTCATTGAGTCATTGGCCGAGTTGATGCCCTGAACGATCTGGTTCAGAGTTTCGGTATCACCGGTTCCGCTGAAACGGTAATAGGCGTCCAGCGCCATGTAATTGCTGACCCGGAAATTGTGGAGCTCGGAGAGGAATCCGCTGGCGCCTTCCTGGGCGCGGACACCCAAGGATGTCATTGCAAGCAGAATAAGTGCGGCTACAAGGGAGCGTATCCGCAGGTTAGCGTCTTTCATCGGATGGGTCTCCGTAATGCTGTTTTATTATTGTGGACCAAAGTCGTAGATCGAAGGTAAAGTAACTGCGTCGGCCAATCAAGCAGTTTCGTGGGCGTTAGATCGCGTAAATGTAAACAACTTTGAAATTTGAGTGACAAAGTTCCGGTTTCCTCTTAGAAGTGGCTCCCAGTTCCCTGAAACATAACAATTCCGCTCCAATTTTCTTCAGGTGCCTCCGGCTTTGCGGGGACTTTTGCATCCTGTCTGCAAGAAACAAATTGACAAACGCGCCGTTTTTTTTCATCGTGTGCGCTCACGATTCAAACGACTGTATGAATTTTTGGATCGGATGATCGGGCAGTGACCGAAATCTCGCTGCACAAACAGCCGCGCTGGCGAACTGACAGCGCCCCTGGCTGGAAGCAGTTCCAAACACAGACTGGAGATCAGTTGATGATTTACGAAGGTAAAGCCATCACGGTTAAAGAGATCGAAGGCGGGATCGCTCAATTGAACTTCGACTTGCAGGGCGAGTCAGT
>Ga0208300_100172_pt1 | contig 67528 bp, 68 predicted proteins | sample 23_taG_FD_184096 | JGI IMG/M metagenome (GOLD analysis project Ga0208300, IMG submission 184096) | Marine viral communities from Cariaco Basin, Caribbean Sea - 23_WHOI_OMZ (SPAdes) (version 2) | ecosystem: Environmental > Aquatic > Marine > Oceanic | place: Caribbean Sea: Cariaco Basin...
ATGCTATAGGTTATAATAAGCTTTCTATTGAAAATAAACGTAAATTACAAAAAATTGTTAAACGTACTGAAAGTTATTTTCAATATTTAGTTTCCGAAATATTAGACAGTCTTCAAAATAAAGCGATAACTGAAATAGTATTAGAAGACTTAAACTTACAGAAAACAGGATCTAAAACATTTAGTGAAGAGTTTGGTGTAAGTTATAATAGATTGGTAAAAATATTAAGATTAAACCAAGTAAAACATTGGTTTAAGAACCAAGGTAATAAACGTGGTATAAAGGTACACTTTACATCACCTTGTGCTACGTCTATTGAATGTAGTAAATGTCATACTATTGAAAAAGATAATAGACGTAATCAAGAAGAATTTAAATGTATTGAATGTGGACACACAATCAATGCGGATAATCAAGCCTCATTCAACATAGGTAATCGAATCAAATTAGATGTTCTAAGAGATAGATTACATAACTATGATGAATTTGGACAATGTACGCCTAAAATAATGAGTAGAGATACGATTAAGCGTACAATTAAAAGCTGTTACAAACAGCAATCACCATTGAACGGTGATCCCTTTACAGATTGCAAAGGAGAAACCAATTCCAAGTGTGTAGCGTAGCGAAACATTTGGTGTTGGTAGTTCATTTGAAGGACTATTGATATTTTCAATATGAGTATTTAAAATAACAGAAGAATTAATAATGCTTATTACTTCACCGCGTAAATTTATCACACCTAAAATATAAGAATCAGCATTAGGCACTCTTTCAAATTTTGAAATACTTATCACCTCTCTAACTTTTGATATATCAATAAGATAGTTTTCTTTTGAAATATTAAATACTAAATACTGCGATTTCATTTCTCTTTCTCTTTTTTATATATTTTAAAAATCTAAGTGGACTCTGAATTCTTCTTCGCAATGCTCGCAAAAAGCAATTCCATTATCACCTTCATCAATATTAATTTGTTCCTCTGAAGTCCATAATCTTCCAGTGGATGTTTCCTTTTCACATTCAGGACAATCAACAAATATTTCTGGTATTTCTGCAATTACTTTTTTCATTATTTTCTTTTTTTCCTATTTGAAGTTTTTACTGAATCTTTAAATTCAGGATCTTTTTTAGATACCCATTTAACAAACTTTTGAACAGGTTCTGATTCAAGGCATTTTTCTGGTGTATTATACTCACGCATTAATTCTTTTTCAGTAAATTGTCTATGTAAAAAGTTATGACAAACAACATGAAGTGTTATTTTATCTTCTGCTTTTCCACCTTTGCTTTTTGGAATGAAATGATGATCATTGATTGAAGCACCCTTAATCATATCTCTTCCACAAATTGGACATTTACCTACTATTTCTTTATTTTTCATTTTTTTCCTTTTTATATTGTTTTATAAAATCAAAAAATAGATCATAAGCAACATCACTTGAGTTATCAGCCATATCAATTATTGCCTCACTTCCACCATTACTATCAACCCATTCTACTGTTTGATTGAACCATTCAATTTTTTCTTGATCTGTCATTTTTTTTCCTTTTAATTAATGTACTATTTTTTTATTTCTTTATTTTGCTAATCTTAAAAATCTAACCTTTAAGAAAAAGTTAAACTCAACAGGAGTGTAACTACCCAAACACATAGTTTCTTCTGCATAAACTAAAACTTTAATTTTATCTTCTTCAAGAACAAAATGAACAGGATAATAACCTGCCACATCTTCCCAACTTCCAGAAAATTCTTTTTTGAAAAAATCAAAAGTTTCATCATCAAATTCAAATTTTTTTAACCCATTTTCTTTCATTTTAGTTAGTAGGTTTTTAACATTATATTGAATATTTTCACATAATTTTGTTGGAGCTACAAAACTACAAGCCGTTACTGAATCATTTAAAGCTTCTTCTTTAAAATGAGCACTTGGAACTCCAAGAGCTTTTTGATTTTCTGAGATCCATGTTTCAAGAGCCAAAATCTCTTTTGGACTACCTACTTCAAGATAAACATATGTTTTAAAATTTTCAGACCAATCCCAATACATTTCACTTAAACTACTATCTTCTTTTTTCATTTTCAATGATAATTCATCAGAAGCATGACCACCTTGTACAGCAGCTTGTGAACCTTGACTATATAATGATGTTACAATAAATTTTTTCAAATTAAACTCTCCTATTCTACTTCTTCCGCATCTGTATACGTAATAAAATCTTCTTCACTTTCTGGATCATAAAGACCAAGATCATGTAACATTTCCCAACCATATCGGTAACAATTAATCAGTTCTTGTAAAGTGCCTACCTCTTCACTTGGAAACTTATATTTTCTTTTCCAAGAAAATTTACAATCTTCTAAATTTTTTATTTGAGCCGTTTTAATATAAGCTGCCAACATTGCAAAATCAATTACTCTATCTTCACAAGGTTTTTCACCATGAAGTGAATGATTAACCAAATAGTTTTCTGTAAAAGTAACTTTTGCTTTTTCATAAGTTGACTTTACTGCTTTAAATCGTTTATCTACTCTTAATTTTTCAATAGAAGACATATATTTACCTATTTTATTTTTTTAAAACTTTATTATAATTTATTTTATCTAATAATGCAAATTAATTTAAAAAAAAACCGCTCAAAAGAGCGGCAAAATCATCATTATTATTATTATTATTATTATTATTATTATTATTATTATTATTATTATGAATTCATCATTTTTGGCTTCAAGGTATTAGTAGCCCTTCTTTTTCTTTCTGGACGGTCTGTATTTGGTTTTTCATAATCACCACCTGTTATCTTAACTACATTTTGAACTTTTTGTTTTATATCATTTGATACACTTCTTAACATACCTCTTAATACACCTTCTGGATTATTTAATTTTCTTTGACTTATTTCTTTTTGTTCTTTTAATATTTTTGCTATTTTACTCTCTTCTAATGTCATTAATGATTCTGCTGTATCTCTTTGTAATGCCATCAATTTTGTATTTAACATTCTTGTACTTGATTTTTTAATTTCTTCTTTTATTAATTCAGATAATACATCACTTCTTTCAATTGCAAATAAACCTAAAGCTTTTTTTGTGTCTTTTGTTGGAACAATAGCTCTTCCTTCTTCATTTATGTATACATTTTTTGATACTCTTTTTTGTAAATTATTAACTGAATTATTATGGCTTTGATATAATCCACTATTTAAAGCAGCATTTGTTACTTCTTCAAATATTTGAGAAAATACTTTTGATTCACCCATTCTTCTTGCTTCTTCTGGATTATTACTTTTAGTATTTAAAAATATTGGTTTATCCATTTTTATTAAAACAGCACCCTTTCCATTATTTTTTATTTTAAAATCTTTAATTCCTATTTCATTTTTTTCATTAATTCTTGCTTGAGTGTTTTTATCATCTTCTAATAACTTTCTTTGTTCTGATGTTAAAGATTTATTTTTTTCTGATTTTATTAAATTATTATATATATTTTCAAATAAATTAGCTGTCTCTTTATTCTTAAAATTCAAAACAAAATCAGAACGATAATTGAAACCACCGTATTTTGATTCCTCTAATTTTTCTGTTTTAGGATTTGATATAATTGCCTTTTGAGATGGATTCATTTCTTCTTTTTGACTTTCCAAATTATCTGGATTAATCGTTTTTATAACACCCAATAGATTTCTTGCTGTATATTTATTTTCGACTATATTTCTTACAAACGCATTTAGAGTGCTATTTTCAAGATAACTATTATCAAATTCTTTTTTCATTACATCACCTTTTTTACTTTTCTAATATTATTATATCATTGTTTTCTTTTTTTTAAATATTTTATATTTATTTTTCTTGACTTTTCCCTTTATTCTTTGTTATAATAATATTAATATTAGGAGAATAATAAAAATGAATCAAAAATTAGAATTAAACGAAAAAACATTTAAAAAAGATGTTTTGCCAATTTTTAATAAATTTTATTTCTCCAGTGATGAACCTTTTTTAATACCTCATATTAATAATAAAGCTGAATATGAACATTTATTTAATGTAATTTATCATGCTTCCATTTACAAACATTTATGTTTTTTTAAAAATTTACAATTGAATTTTGAAGAATACTCAAGACTTTTTAATACTACATTAACTTTTGAAACATATAATGGATTTACCTACGTTAAATACTTTTCTAAACCAATTATTAAAATAGGTACATATCAAGATGAAGATGATAATATTTCTAATTCAATATTTCCATTAATTGATGAAGTTATTAAAAACGATATTGAAAACCTAAAAATACTTGATGAACAAGATCAACAAATAGAAAATGCTAATAAAGACTTTAACTCTTCAAATAATTCTGTTTTTGACGGTTTTGAGGATTTTGAGGATTTTGAATAATGAATCAATTATATCTCTTTTATTATTTTATTAAAAGACACTCTTTTTATATCTTTTAAATTTTCTTTAATATCAAAGTTCAAATCCTTATCAATTAATTTTTCTTTAATTATTTTTGTTATATTTTTTTGTTCTTCCAAACTAAAGTCTTCTAACAATAATAATAATTCATCTTCTGATATTTTCAATAATTCTTCTTTATTTGAATTATTAATGATTGAAGCTACAAATTTTTCAAAATTTAATTCATTATAATTATTATTTTCCATTATTTTTTTAAATTTTAAATAATTATTAAAACCGACTTTGTTAGTTTCTTTTTTTATATATTCTATAATTTTCTTTTCGGAAGAAGGAATTAATACTGTATCTTTAATTTCTAATATTTTAAAACAATGTTCATTTTTCTTCATATTTATTTTATATTTTATTTTTTTTAAAAAATACTTGGTTATTAGAAAAAGAAAAATACTCGGCAAAACTAAAAAACAGCCAACGAATAAAAAGTTTTCAAAATTAAATTTAAAAGCATATGAATTAATTAAAAAAGATGTAAAAAAAGAAAACATAAATATAATAGAAATCTCCATTAATATTAATTTATCTGAAACAGGTTTTTTCTTTAATGTGTAATTTATATTTTTCCAAACATTAAATTCTTTTTTATATTTATCTTTATTTTTAATTAATTCTTTTATATTCATTATATTTTTTCCTAATTTCAAATTATTATATCAAAATTTTTTAAATAACAAAGCTTTTTTTACTTTTAATGAAATATTTATTCTTGACTTTTCTTTATTTATATATTAATATTAAGTTGATAAAATCAAATAAATAAGGAATTAAAATTATGATCAATTTAAAATTAAAAGAATTAGTATCAAAAGGTTTTCTTTCGATATTTAAACTTAAATTTGATCAACAAACTTTTAAGGGAAAAACACTTAAAAATGTTCAACGAGAAGTGTTATATAGAGATAGACCAGTAGTATTTCTTACTTTAATTGATAAAGTTAATAAAAAAGCTTTATTTGTTAAACAAGTTAGACCTTCTGCTATTATTGATAATATTCATAGCCCTTATGTTATTGAACCTATTGCTGGTATTGTTGATGAAGGGCAAACTCCACAAGAAGCCGCTATTCGTGAAGCAAAAGAAGAAGCCAATATAAACCTTGATATATCAGAATTAATTACTGATGGTGAAGGCTATTTATCGCCTGGTATTTCTAATGAATATGCGTATTTTTATCACGCTTATTTTGATAGTTCACAATATCAAACGGGTTGCTTTGGTTTAGAAGAGGAACATGAAGACATTAAAACATTATTGCTTGATATTGACGATATTAAAGAACTAAAAGATAAAATATCTATATCAACATTAATGAGCATTAACTTTATGCAAAAACTTTAAATATTTTTTTTTAACTGTATATTGTTATTTATATTTTTTTTATAAAAAAAGGAATTCTCGTGAATATAGAAATAGAAAAATATGAGTTATCTGAAAGTTTAAAAGGAGGCTTACTTTTAACTTTTAAAAGAACAACTAAAAATTTCAATAAAATTAATAATTGTAGTTTTGAATATTTAAAAAATGAAAACTCATTAATTGTTACCTATTATATTGGAAAATTAAAAAGTTTCTCTTATACTTTTAAAAATATACCTATTCGTTTTAAAAGAAAAATTAATAACCAAAATATTATCTTATTATTAGAGGTGAATCCAAAAGAAAATTTTGCATCGATTATGAATGAATAAGACTTTTATTATGAATCAGTAAATAAAAAATTTTTTTAAATTAAAAACAATGTTATAATTAAAATAAAAAGGATTTTATTTTGAATAATTTTAAAAAAATAGCCTTATCAGGTGTAATTGCAATCACTTCTTTTAATGGAATTGCTGCCCCTGATATTCAAGATTTTGACATATTAAAAGCCAGAGAAACTGTACATGTGCAAGATACTTTTCAATATGAGCACTCTAAAGAAAATCTTAGTCATCTAAAACATTTAAATACTGGAAAACAAATCCCTTTAACAGAAGTATTTAAAAATGAAGTGGCTGGTGTTTATGAGCATCCTTCTAAAAAAGGTGAAATCTTAGTTTTATCTTTTCAAGATAAAGAAGATTTAAATCAAGAACATAAAGAAACAATAAAAACATTAATAGAACATGATCACTATGATATGAATTCTTATGTGCATCATAAAAATAAAGAAAAAAATGCTATTCAAAATGAAGAAGGCTCATTTCATTCACCATCTTTTCTACAAAAAGGCGAACTTGATTATAATTTTATATCTTTTTCTTCTAGTCAAGTAAATGAAATCATTGAAGACATCAATAATAAAGGTTTTTCTAAAAAAACTGCTGACTTAATGCTTGAAGCAATTTTCTACCATGAGCTTGCTCATTCACATAATCATCAATCTGAAAATGTATATGAACAAATTAACAAATTAGAGCAAAAAGGAAAATCCGAAGATTTCATTGCTAAACAAAAATCTCTTTTATCTCTTGGTGAAGAAAACTATGCTGACTCATTTCTTTTACTTAAATTAGCAAAATTACAAAAAGAAAATGGTAATAATAACTCCCAAAATGAATTTAAAGAATTTGCTGAATATTTTTATGAACATTTCCGTAATGATAATTCAGATCAAGAACATTTTGATGATCACTTAACAAAATACTCTGTTAAAGTTGCTATTGATTTTATTGAAGATAATTGGGAAGTTATTGATCAACTATCTAATATTCAATTAGAACAAATTGCAGCAAGTATAACAAATGGTACTTTAAATCATCCTTCTCTTAATAAGCATATTAATTCTTTTGAAGGTCAACTTAATTTATCTCAAAATGGTGGAATTCAAGAAGACATTTTACAAAAAATATCAAATAATGTTAATGAAAAAATTAATGATATGATAGAAACTCGTTTTGATAATAATGGCAATAAAGAGATAAGTTTTAATTATAAACCTTATGCACATAAACAACAAAACAGAATATAATAAAATTAACTTTTATTGATTTTATTATTTTTCGTGTTATTTTTTTATAAAATATATTTATTTTTTTTGGATATATAAATATAAAATATTTATTTTATATTTTCTTAATAAAAGGAGATTTATTATGGTCTGTCCAACAAGTGCTGCTCTTCAGGAAGAAAACATTAGACAAATTTTAGAAATTATTGATTTAATTACAGAAAAAATCAATAATACCAATGAGAATGAATTTGTTGTTTCACATTGTATACATACTTATGATAAAATTGATAATAAAATTGAAGAAATTAGAGGATTTAAAGACATAAAACCTATGTCTTATAGTGAAGCTGAAATATTAATGAATGAAATCAATGATATTAAAGATTTACCTAATACAGAAATAAAATCTTTTAAAGATTATTTAACAGAAGAATTAAATAGAAAAAATATATTATTAAATCAGCTAAATAAAATATTATAAATATTGTTTTTTTTATTTTTTTTGTTATAATTGCTCTGCATAATTTTATATAATGGAGAGCTATATGAGCCAAATCAACCAACTTATTTCAGTTGTACAAAAAAAACTTGAAGAAGATAAACTTATTTTACCAACATTACCTAAAATTGCATTAGAAGTTCGAAATGCCTGTGATGACCCTGAAACTGATGTTTGTAAAATGGTTAATATTTTACAAAAAGATCCTGCTATTAGTGCAAGACTTATAAAATATGCCAATTCAGCTATTATGAAACGAAAAAATACTAATCCAATTACAAACCTATCTCTTGTTGTAGGAAGAGTAGGTCTTGATCAAATTAGAGATATTGCTACTTCTATGGCTATGGAACAACTTTTTATTTCAAATCATAAAGTTATTAGTGATTATATTTCTAAATCTTGGAACAAAACCGTTGAGGTCGCTGCTTTTTCTACTGCATTTTTAAAATTATATAAGAAAAATAATCCTGATTCTGATTTAGATGTTAACGATATGACTTTATTAGCACTTATTCATAATATAGGTATGCTACCTATATTGACAGAAGCAGAATCACAAGAAGGGGATTTGATTAAAGTAGAACACCTTGATTATTGTATTGATAAATTTAGCCCTAAAATTGGTGTTGATATTTCAAAATCTTGGGGATTTAGCAAAGAAACCATACATTTTATTAATAACTGGAATAATTTTGATTGCATTCAAAAGAAAGTAACTTATATTGATTTTTTAAGAATGGCATTAGTTTATAACAATAATATTTCTTATAATATCAATAAAGATAAATTTTATTTAATTCTTAAAAAGAAAGGATTATATGATGATTTATCCTTTTTTGAAAGCAAAGAATTTAAAGATTCATATTGCGAAATATATTCTATATTCAGCTAAGTAGAGGATTGGAATCTTAACATTTTTAAATGTATTATTAAATTCAAGAATATCCACTTTAAGCTGGAGTTATTTCTTTCGAATCCTCTATAATATTTTAAATTTTAATTAAAAAAAGCCACTACAAAGTGGCTTTTTTTATAACTTTAAGAATTTTTAGTAATTCATTATCTTCATCACTATATGGATACTCATATTGATTTATTTTTATCCACTGAGATTTTTGATATGGTAATATGTAATCTTCGCAATCATCTACTATAAAAACATTACCTACGTCATTAGAGACATAATTTAAATCCTTATACTTTCCTGACCATTTTATATACTCAACTTCTCTAAACCATTCAGGCACACTTTGTTCTTTTAATAGTAAACTTAATATTTCATTATACTTTTCTTCTGATACTGCTGTATATATTACTATTTTATCAAAATTAACATTTATCTCTTCTAAAAAATATTTCAAATGAGGTCTAACTATTTGACTCATTGCATTTGATATTAATGTACCTTCCAAATCTAATGCTAATATTTTCATAACTTAACTCCAAAAAAAAAGGTAAGCATAAAGCCTACCTTTTCCATTATTACATTTTTATTATTGACAAGATGCAGGGTAATTTAAGTTACTTACTGGCATTTCAACAATATCACCACAAGCACCAGAAGAACAAGCCTGTACTGCTAATGTTGCGTTTGACGGTAAATCATAAACCTTTTGTGGAATATCTACTGTTTCAAGCTCCACATATTCACCACCGTTTTCACTCATGAATAATTTATATGACACACCTGATATTTTTGTTCCAAGATTTCCCCAAGTGTATTTAACTAAATCACAAGCATTTACATAACTTGACATTGACTGTAACCACTTAGTATCAGCTTCTGAATCATAACCCTCATATCTATGAGAAACTTCCCATTCTGATATTGTTGAAGCTTCTTCAATTGCTGTAATAGCAGTTCCAGCTTTTAGAATACCAGTACCACAACCTTGACGAGCACAAACAGTTTCAGAACCATTAATTTCATCATTATTAGTAACATTAGATTTCAAAATAGCTTCAATTTCTGCTGGCGTTAGTGATGGATACTTCAATTTCAAGCTTGCTGCTGTTGCTGCAACAAGTGGCGTTGAATAACTTGTACCACTACCAATAGAATATTGATCTGTTTGGGTTGTTGATAGAAACGCACCTACAATTTCATCACCAAATGTTGAAACATCAACTTTATCACCAAAGTTTGAGAAACTTGCTTTATCACCACGAGAATCCGTAGAACCTACTGTTATGATATTTGCACAAGACGCTGGTATAATGTTGTTTACCTCGATATTTTCATTACCTGCTGCCACTAATACTGTTACACCAAGCTCTGAAAGGCGATCAAATACTTCCTGTTCCCATTCAGGACAACCACCATTAGTAAAACCACCAAGACTCATATTTACAATATCAACAGGAGTTTCAATATCTGGAATACCTTCAATGCTTTCACCTGCTGCCCACAATACAGACTCCATAATATCTACGTTACTTCCACCGTTACAACCAAGCGCACGAACAGGTACTATTTCTACCATTTCTGAATCAACTGCGCCAACCATGCCAACACCATTGTTTGATTTTGCTGCAAGCATACTTGATACTGCAAGTCCATGACCTACATTACACGTTTCACCTGCTTCATTTGTGAATTCGTCTGTTGGATCGTCATCACGTTCTACTGTAATAACATTACCATTTTCATCAACCCCTTCATAAGTCACAAAGTCATAACCTTTTACAAAATCAACATCTTCGTGAGCATAAGAACCTGTATCAATAACAGCAACTCTTATTTTACGACCAAGGTTATTTACAGTGTTTGCACGTAAATCAGCAAAACCAGAACCTTCCTCTAAACCTACTGTGTTATTTCCAAAGTATGTTTGATAACTATAAAAAGTATCATTATACTCAGAACTATCGAAGTCAAAAGGATGATAAATACGTTGCTTCTCTACATATTCAAACTTACCAGAATTCAACATTTCTATCATTACTTGATCTGCACTTTTACCTTTTAAATTAACCTTTACAAGATCATTGTTAAGTGCAAGAGATCTTACATGCTCTGCGCCTGTTGATAGTGATTTTAATACTGTATCACCATAAGCAACACTAACAGATTGCGTTGAACTTTTTGAAGTAGAATTTACTTTTTTAACTTCTTTTAAAGACTGATGTGCATAATTATCTTTAAATTTTACAATAAAGTAACCGTCCACTGATTTTTCTTCGAGCATACGAGATGCCTTGTTATTCAAAGGAGTTTCGTTTAAAACCTGACTTTGAGCATTCATTGAAAATGCTGTTAAAGCTATTGTTGCGAGAGTCATAATTTTATTCATAATTTTTTCCCATTTGTTTTATTAAAATTTATTATATAAAAATATTAATTAAAAAGCAAGAAAAATATTGGTTAAGAACCAATATTTTTCATTGCATTTTGAATTTTTCGAGCATTTATTGCTTCTAAGAATGCATATTCAGTATCAAATACCCATACACCGTCCACATACTCACCATAAGCAGTATTGCCTACAAATCTACTAAAATAATTGTTCTCTGTATCATACTCATTTACAGTACCTTCAAACTCTACTGTTGGTAAGGTATCATTTGATAATGCTGCCATTTCATTAACGATTGCATAACGTGTTCTACCCATTGTTTGAGCTTGCTCATACAAGTTGTTAATTATTGTAATATAAGAACTCTTAAATCCTTGATCTTTAAACTCACCAATACTAATATAATAATCAATATTGTTGATGTAAAGATTAAAACGAGCATATCCATAAGATTCTGAATCATCTACATCAAGACGCTCTATAAAATCTTCGGCTTGCTGTTCTGTAATGTAACCTAAATTTTCAAGAACTTGTGAATAAAAAGCACCAACATACACATACTCTTTTACTGATTCACGCGCTTTAATCATTTTATTTCTTAATTCAAGCATTTCTTGTTCATCAGCACCAAACTCTGCACCTACCATTAATTCAACATTAACATTACCTGTTAAGCTTGAATCTACATATTGAAGCACAAAACCGTATGAATCTTCTACTTCAACATTGTTAGTGGTTACAGTAATTGTTTTGGTTTCAGTATCAAGTTGTACGTCAAACTTTGATTGATCACCATACCAATATTGTATACCTGTAACATTTACTTTTGATTCATCATCGTCTTGAATAGTATAGCTAAACTCTTTAGTTCCATTTTGTTCTACTACCACAAAAGCACCTACTTTATCAGAAAAAGTAAAAACAGGGGCTGCATTATCTGTCTTTTCTACTATCAGACGATATCTTTTGGTTTCTTCATTCTCGCTATCATCAATAACAGTTAAATCCATTTCAAAAACTAATCTATCTAAATTATTTGGCATAGCGTCCATATCGAAAGAAATTGTTTTATTCGAATCATTTATTTCGTAACCGTTCATAGAAGCAAGAGTACCTTCAATTGCATCAAAATTTGTTAATGTCATATAATGAGCATCTGAATCAGGATCATCTATTGCAACATTTAGCACTGTTACACGATCATGATAAATACTTACTTCATTAGAAGTCTCTGACTGACCTATAATTGTAAAATCAGGTGCTTCATTTTCAGTATTACTTTCAATAACAGTTACATCAACTTCGGCTGTTGAAGACATACCACCTTCATCAGTTACCGTATAAGTAACTACTGCTACACCTGTATCAAGTGCTGTTACTGTTACTGTTCCTGCATTATCTAAAACGGCTGAAATTATACTTGGATTACTTACCGCAACTTCTGAAATTAAAGATGCTGGTGTACTTTCTTCATCTGATAATGTTGCTGTTACAACCTGTGTCTCGTCCACTTCTAATTCTAAATCAGTAGGATTTAATACTACACTTGGTGGAGTATTAACAACGACATCATTAACAGTCACACGAAAAGTTTCAGTATCACTACCACCTTCACCATCGCTTGCTGTTACTGATATATTCACATTTGTATCAGAACTTACTTCACTTGCGATCAATGTTAATGTATTACCAGATACATTAGTTGACACAGCACCAGAAGATGTTGCTGTATATGTAATTGAATCACCATTTGAATCAGTCGCTGATAATGTTACTGTTTGAGTTGTATTTTCATCCATTGTAACATTAGCAGGTTTTGTTAGCACAGGAGCAGAGTTACTTGGTGGATTTGTTGGTGGATTTGTACCGCCACCATTGTTACCGCCACCATTGTCACCGCCACCATTGTCACCGCCACCATTGTTACCGCCACCATTGTTACCGCCACCATCGCCAATGTTATTATTAATAGTTGTATCACCACCACCGCCACAAGCGGCTAGACCGATAGTTGTAAGAGCCACAAAGAATATATTTCTTAAATTTTTATTCATAATTTATACCTATTTTGGTTGTTAAATTTAAATCTTAAAGCTATTATATCAAAAAATCATTTACTTTTGCAAGCTTTTTTTTAAATTATTTTAACATAACAACTTTTTATTATTTTATACTACAAAATATTTGACTTTTCTTTCTTACTTTTATACAATAACACATATATAATAATTTTTAATAGGTTAATTATGAATCAACTAACTAAAATAGCAAAAAACTTAGCTTTTCGTTTACATAATGGTCAAATTTATGATCATAATCGACAAATTCCTTATGGTTTCCATATAAATCAAGTAGTTGATTTAGTTTCACAGTATGGTTTTATTGCTGAAATGATTGCGGCTCTTCATGATGTTATTGAAGATACAGATGTTACAGAACACCACTTGGAATCGCTTTTAATTAGTGCAATGTATGACAATAAAGAAATTATTATTCCTGCACATTATATTAAACCTATTGCTCAAAAAGTTTCACACGCTGTATATTTATTGTCTGATGAAGAAGGAATTAATAGAAAAGAACGCAAAAGAAAGACAAATCATAAATTATCTATGGTTGAAGACGAGTTCCTAATAGTCCTTATCGTTAAAATTTCAGATCGTATTGCCAATATGCAATACTCTTATGATACTGACAATAAAGATAAAATGAAAATGTATTTTAAAGAATTTGAAAGCTTTAAAAAGGCGGTTTATAGAAGAAATTTACCAATTGATATTGTTTATCAACTTGATAAAGTATATGAAGATATACGTATCAAGCTAAATAAATAATTAAAATATATAATACTATCAAAATAGCCTTACATGAATATTAATGAAAAAAACTATCTTTATTATATTAGAAAATTTACTCTTGATAAAACAATAGATATTAGTTTAATTAATGAAGCTATACACTTGGTTATTAAAAATAATAATTATATCGTTTTTAAAAAAATATTTAATGATAGTCGTTATCATTCTTCCGATGAAGAACATGCCGATTTTTATTTTTCTTTGTTATATGGTTCTTGGAGAATTTGCAAATTTTTACTAGATAATTTGGAATTTAATAATAAGATAAAAGAACACATTATATTTAATACACAGCGTTTGATAAAAAAACAAGACCTAAAAACATTACAAATTATTTATCATAATCGCTATGAGTTTACTGTCTCATTTAATTCTTTTAATGGAATATTTGCTCTTGAAAAAATTCTACTTACTAAAAGAAATACTGATTTAGTTTATTTTGTTTTGAAAACACCAAATTTTATTATACACAATAATCTCTTAGCTGAATTTTCTCAGGAATTACTTGAAAAAGGAGATATTGAAATGATAAATATAATACTTGAAAATAAAGAAGACTTTTATCAATATCTTGAAGACGAAAATTTAAAACTTCTTCAAGATATCAATAATTTTAAAAAATTAAAAAACAATATTTCTTTATTTTAATCCTATATTGCCAGCTATCCAATGCTTTCTACATACTGAAATATAGCTATCTTCGGCTCCTATTTTTACTTGTTCTCCATTTTTAATAACTACACCTTTACCATCTACCCTTAATGTCATAGTTGCCTTCTTACCACAATGACAGGTGTTTTTAACTTCTACTAATTTATCAGCTAATGCCAACAATGCACCAGAACCTTCAAATAAATCTCCATTTGAATCTGTTCTTAAACCAAAACACATAACATGGATATTCAATAAATCAGAAATATTACATAATTGCAAAATTTGCTCTCTTGTTAAAAATTGAGCTTCATCTATCAATATTAATGATATTTTTTCTAATTCATTTGAAGTATTTATCATAGAATATAAATCACTTGTTGGCTTTATTTTTATTGCGGGAATACTTTCTTTTAATGCTCTACTCTTTATTACACCTTCACCATCTCTTGTGTTAATAGATGGGGTTAAGCATACTACTCTTTTACCTACTGATTCATAGTCGTGTTTTGCCTTTAACAATAATAATGACTTACCTGCATTCATCGATGAATATGAAAATGTTACACTCATTTTTACTTCCTCTCTCTCTTTTTATATGTACATAGTAATTTTAGCATGAAATTTGAATTTATATAATATTTTGTGAAAAAAAAATTGTCAAACCTTAAATATTTTGATAATATTAATTTGGCTTAAATCTTGTTTTAAGCTTAATTTTCGGTATCTTATCTTATAAATAAGGAGAAATATGTTTAGCATACGAGATCCATAATCATTTCCGATACGGAGGTGATTATTATGAATCAAAAATTTTTAAAAGAGACTATTTTATCTGACGCTATTGTTAATCAAATTATTTCCAGTGAACGTTGGGGAATTTTTCATGGTTCTCATATTATTGAATATTTTATTGATAATGATATGGAATATGAATATGCTAATAGTTCATTAAGAAAAAAAATTATTAAACAATATATATTAAAAAAAATTAATGTAATTTTTAATGATATAAAAGAAGAAAGTCCTGAAATTCTTTATCGTTCTGTTTATCTTAATGATGAACCAAAAAATAAAGCTAATTTTGGTATTTATTGGAGCAGTAAACCTAATACTTCTCCTTGTATTCAATATGATAGTGGTATTGAATATCTTCTTAAAATCAAGTTTAATAATAATGATATTAACTGGATTAACACTATTCTTTCTCGTTTAGACTACATACATGGTGATAGAGAAAAAGAATATCAACTCTATGATACGGAAGTTTCGCTTATTTCATTTGAAAAGGTATAATTAATTTATACCTTTTTTACTTTTTTAATCGTTTAATTAAAAATGAGATTTTTTAAAAATACATTCTATCATCTGATAAACTGAAAAGAACATATAATGAAATAAAAACTTATTACTTTCAAAATAAAATAGATATTTTTTAATTTGTTAAAAATATTAAAATTTTTTAAATAAAAATATCTGTGTTATGTTTTATTTAAAATGAGGGATTTTGTATATGAATTTTGATAAATTAAAAGATTTAATACTTTTAGGTGATACTAAACTTTTTAAAAAAGAATTGGATATTCAATATTCATATCTTACTAATGAGGATTGTAAAAATATACTTAAGTTTTCTATTGAAAAAAATTGTAAAGAAATTATTTTTTTACTTTTTAACGAAGACAGATTTGACCTTGCATTTTCACAGAATATTTCCAGTGAAGATGGTGCTTGGGATTCTTTTAGAACTGCTTGTTTTAATTCTTGTTACGAAGTAGTGCAATTATTTTTTAAAAAAAATAATAATATTCAAATAAATGAAAATATTTTAATATCTTCTGCTAATAATATGTTAGATGATCATAGAATATTTAAACATTTACTAGAGCTTTCTAAGAAAAAAAATATTAATTTAAATCTTCATTATGTATTAGAAGATCAAGCAACCACACCTCATTTCGAGCCTATAAATTTACTATTTAATGATGATAGAGTTAATCCTAATTTTTCTAACAATGATTTCTTTTTAACATTTATTTTATTATATAATGGTGAAGCGATAGAAAAAAATAAAGACATTCTCAAGCTTATCTTGAATGATTCTCGTTTTGAATTTATACCTTATAGTTTGAAAGACTTTGAGTTTGCATATAGAGAATTGGAAAATGATCAATATTTTCTTTATAAATTTCTTTTTAAAATTCCTGATTTTAAAGAATCTCTTTTTGTGTATTTAGAAAACAACCTAAATATCTTTCCTGAATGGCAACATTATCTTGATTTTCTTATTCGTCATAGAAAAATAGAAAATGATAAAAATAAAATTATTAATTTTTGATTTTTTTGATTGACATTTATTTTTATAATTGTTATTATTGTATTTCCAGTTAAGGATACTCATTCTTTTCTGGATGGTGGGCGGATTTGAAACAAAAAAACTTTTAACTTTTTAATTAGAGGAAATTCGCTATGGCAACATTTGAAGTAAAAACTCATACAGTAACAATCACAGAACATCCTAATGCAGACGCTCTAGAATTAGCACAAATTGGTGGCTATTCTTCTATTGTGCCTAAAGGGAAATTTCAAACTGGTGATACTGTTGTATACATTCCAGAACAAGCAGTTGTTCCAGAAGATATTATTGAAGAACTTGGTTTAACTGGTCGTTTGGCTGGTAAAAATAAAAACCGTGTTAAAGCAATTAAACTTCGTGGAGTGCTTAGTCAAGGTCTTATTTATCCAAATAAAGGTAATTGGGCTGTCGGTGAAGTATTAACTGATACTCTTGGTATCACTAAATATGAACCACCAATTCCAGCAAGTCTTGCAGGTGAAGTTGCAAATGTTTCACAAGAATATACTATTAAGTATGATATTGAGAACTTTAAAAATCACCCTAATGTTTTGCAGGATGGAGAACTTGTACAAATTACAGAAAAAATTCATGGTACTTTTACTATGATTTCTGCTGTACCTTCTGATTGGGTTATCACTGACGCTGATAAACTTGTTGAAGGACGTTTTATTGTTGCAAGTAAAGGTCTTGGCTCAAAAGGTCTTGTATTTAAAGATAATGAAAAAAATGCAAATAACCTTTACCTTAAAACTGCAAAAGCACTTGGACTTTTTGAAAAAGTAGGTGAACTTGCTGATCGTTATGGTACTATTGTTACTATTGCAGGTGAAATCTTTGGACAAGGTGTACAAGATTTACAATACGGTTTTGATAATCACCAATTCCGTTTATTTGACATTGCAGTAGGTAAAGAACGTGTAGAAAAACGTTTTCTTGATAATGAAGATGTTGAAGCTATTTGTAATGAATTTAGTATTGATCGCGTTCCTGTTCTTTATGTTGGTGAGTTCTCAAAAGAAATTTTGGATACTTACACTAATGGTAAAGAAACAGTTAGTGGTAAAGAATCTCATATCCGTGAAGGTGTTGTTGTTAAACCACTGAAAGAACGTTATTCAGAAGGTCTTGGAAGAGTTATGCTTAAAAGTGTTAGTGAAGCATACCTTCTTCGTAAAGGCGGTACTGAATTTAATTAATATTGAAAGGTATACATTAACTTAATGTATACCTTTTTTATTTTTTAAGGAAAATAAATGATTCTCGATACTAAAAATCTTAAACAAATATATGATAATGCCATATTTTCTTATTGTAGCAATCATATTCATGATAAAGAACCTGAAATTGCTTTTAAATTAGGTTTAACTTGTATTTCTTATCAAAAAGCAATTTTAACTGCAAAAGAATATCTTTCTGGATTAAATCATAATGTTTCTGATTTTGATTTAAAAGAACTTATTGATATTGCTAATTTATATTCTCAATCATTTAATAAAAAACACAAAGCAATAAATAATTATAAAAAAGCAGCTAATTTTCTTTTAGGTTTTCAATACTCTATTTATAATGAAATTTTATTGAATTTAAATTCTAATGATATAACAATCACGCTTGAAAATACACCAAAATATCTTATTCCAAATGAAAGTGTATTTTTAAAATTCAATATTTTTAATATTGAATATAATTAAGGATTCATTATGACTATTGAAGAATTTCAAGATAAATATCTCGAACAAACATTCAAAGAAGGTTGGGCGATTTTTGAGTCTGATAATGGACTTTCGTTAGAACGCGATGATGAAGCCTGTGTTTTTGACGGTGATCTTGAAGCATGGCATTTTGTTGTTATTCAGTCTTTAAAAGGTAGCATTATGCATATTGAAGCACTATCTTTATTAGAAAAATATTCTGAAAAAGAGTATGATACAATTATGGAAAATACAAAAAAACTTCAAAATATTTACTCTTTTTAATAACTTTTTGTTTATTTTTTATTTGTTTTTTGATATAATATATTTTTATTAAAACGGGAATAGATAATGAAAAAAATAGTTAAAAATTTAACAAGAGTAGATAATTTTATTAATAAGCTATCAAAAAATACTTCTACAAGAACAAGTAAATGGCTAAAAAATAATTTTAAAAATTATCTTTTAAATGAATATGATAACTTTAAAATTATTGAAAAAAATAAAGAATCACAAACCATTCATATTGTTTTAAGTAAAAAACTTAAAGAAGAAGTTAATATTGTCATTGATTATCTAGAAAATTCAAAACATAATCAATTTGATTCATCACAAGTTTCTTTTGAACAAATACTTAAATTTAAAGACAAAAATATAGTTGCTGTTTTTAGTAATGATTCTTATTTATCTGATGTTGTTGATTCAAAAGAAATTAAAGAATTAAAATCAGAATTCAAATTTTCTTTATATAACAATATCAAAGTCTGGAAATTAGTTGATAAATTTGATCATGTTTTGGCTATTATTAAATATTCTTATAATTCAGATAATTTTTTTATTGTTACAAACTCAAATAAATCTGCACAAAACTTAGTTATTGATGAAATTTGTTTTAAAGAAATACCAAGTAAATCATTGCAACATTTTTTTGAATGGAGTCAACAAAAATTTGATGTTAATTTTTATACAAATATTTTTAGCAATCCTTGTTTAAATAAAAATACTGGTTTAAAGCATCCAATTTCTATTTGGGATGAAAATGGATTATTAGAAGAAGATCTTTATATTAATGATGATATCGAATATCTACCTAAAAACTTAACAGTAAAAGGTAATATTTATATGGAGAATTCTACTCTTTCTTTTCTTGGAAATGGATTAAAAGTTAAAGGTAATATTTATGCAGATAATTCTCAACTTGCTGTTATTGATGATACGGTTGACGTTGACGGTAAAATTCATACAGAAGATTCATTACTAGTTAGTTATCCTAATAGTTTAAGTAATAAAATTGTTAATCCAAAGAAACTTAGACAAATAATTAGAGAATTTTAATAAGGAAAAAATATGCAAGATAAATTTAAAAAAGTAGCTGACGAAGTTAAAAAAATTAATGACTATTACAAAGAAAATTTTTATGACAGGAATATAGAAAAAACTATTGAAAAAATGGTTGAATCAGTGATAAAATTTGCAAGAGATAATAAAGTTCCATTAAAAATTAGTGCAACAAGTATTATTGAAAATGTCAAAAACACTAGGGCTGGTGAAGAAGAAATTGAAGAATCTTCTGAATATTATGAAGATAGTGATTGTTAATTTTTAAAAGGTAAAATAAAATTGATTATTATTGGCTCAAAAGCACTTTATACAAGATTTGGTTCTGAATTCAATGAAAGAATTCAGAAATCAGACTTTGATGTTATTATGTCTTATGAAGATTTTAATGATTGGATTGAAAAATTTAATGATAATATTATTGATATGGTTCCTCGAAGTCATAATAAATACAATGTTAAAATTTTAGTTAATAATAAAAAAACTCAATTTGAAATTGAATTAGGTTTTGAAAATACTTCAAGTTTGTTTTTATTAGAAAATAAAGATATTGTGACTGATTCTATTTACACTGATCCTAATGGCACTAAATGGAATATGCTTTCATTACCTTATTTAATGTTAATGAAAAAATCTCATTTATATTTTCCTGTACATTTTGAAAAAAATATAAATGACTATCATTTTATTAAATCAAAATTAGGAGATTTTAAACTCGATAAAACAATGCAAAACTTTTTTGAGTTGAGAAAACTTGAAGCTGAAAAAAGATTTAAAGAAAATCATAATACACCAAATCTTAATGTAAGTAATGAAAAATTTTTTGCGGTTTCTGGTAAAGCGGCTGGTCGAGTTTACATTCATGATGATTTACATGAAGTCGTTAAACACTTTAATGTTCCTATTTATGATATGCTTAAATATGATGACAAAAAGGATTTAGCGTGGTGTGAAAAAGATTTATTCAATAAACTTCCTTTTGATTATCGTGTCAAATGCGTTCAAGAAGAGGCATATGTTATTGCATTAGAAAGATATATTATTCCTCAAATTGGTGAATATGAAGATTTCTTCTGGTGTTATAAGAGAGCATTAATGCGTATTTGTACTACATTATGTTCTGGCTTTTTTAGGCAATTTGCTTTTGAAAACTATCCTGCAATTGTTGAAGCCTATAATTCTTCTTTTGTTGATAAATTTCAGTATGCCGTTGATAATGAATTAATTCAACCTATGGAGTTATAATACTTGAATTTAAGTTTTGAATGCTTTATAATTGATTTATATTAATCAATGTAAGGCATTCAAATGTTTCCAGAAAAACCTTTTTTAAAACTTAAAGATAAAAGTTTGCAAGATTATCTTGATTCTCTTTCTAAAGATTCAGATTTTTGTGATTTAATTTATTTTAAAGAAGAAAATGTATTATCAGGATCTTTCGATCAATATTATGGACTATTTACAGTAAAAGATTTTTCTGATGATAAAACATTGAAATCTATTATTCAAGTTTGTGCTGATTATAAAAATTATTTATATTCTTCGATATATTCTTTTCCGCATCAAGTTCAAGAATACGTTAAAACCATTATTCCTGTTGATTATATTTCTTCTTACGAAATAGCTAAACACAGAGAACAAGGTTCTTTAATTAATATTAAAAATACTCAAAATTTACCAGAATGGGTTTCTTTTGATAATTGGGAAAAATGTCAATGTTCTGCTGGAGAACTAGATCCAGAAGAACTAATTCAAGTAATTCAATACATTCATACATTAAAAAATTCAGATGAAATTTTTGAAAAATATTACGATAAAGTTAAAAAACAATATCAATCTTTCATTAATGAATCCAACGAAATAACTTGTATTGAAAGACCTATCAAACTATCATTAAAAGGTACTGATGATTGTAGTTATGGTCGGTCTGTTGAAACATTGGACGATGCTAAAATGATTTATGATATTTTGAAAAATAAAGGAAAAACAGACAATTTCTATGAATTAATTAAAAGCTTAGGCTTTGTTTTTACTAATTAAAAAAATTTGTATTTTTACTATATTATGATATAATTATTACAGTGACATCAAATCATTAAAGGAGACATTCTATGCAAGACAACAAACAGAATACAGTGTCTATTTATGAAGTAAAAGAATTAGATGCTAATAATCAAGTGTTAGATATTAAAACAGTTAGTGAAGCAGAACTTATCCATAATATTGTTAATCGCAATGATTTACGACAACCAGTAACAGAAGAAGATATAGTTAATTTAATCTCTGATATGAAATCAAAAGAAGAAGAACTTGGTCAACCCGTAAGTTTTTTCTTATTTAACAAACAAAATACTCAGTGTGATGTGTGTACATTCATTAAAGAAGCGCAATTACATTAAAATTTGTTATTATTTATTATAAAGAACAGCAATTGCTGTTCTTTTTTTTTGATTTTAATTTTCTTATGGTATTATGTTTATTGTTAACTTTTTTATATTGTATAAGAGGAAATTATGTCAAAAAATATTGTTATTGTAGGTACTCAATGGGGTGATGAAGGTAAAGGAAAGATTGCAGATCTTTTAGCAGAGAAAGCAGATAGTATTGTTCGCTTTCAAGGTGGTAATAATGCAGGACATACACTAATTGTTGATGGTGTTAAAACTGTTCTACATTTAATACCTTCTGGTATACTTCATGAGGATAAAACTTGTTATATTGCTAATGGTGTTGTTGTTGATCCACATGCATTACTTGAAGAAATTGAAAAATTAGAAAAAACTGGACTTAAAGTATTCGATAGAATAAAAGTTTCACAGAATTGCCCTGTTATTACCCCTTTCCATATCGCTATGGATATTGCAAGAGAAAAAAGTCTTGGCGATAATAAGATTGGTACAACAAAAAAAGGTATTGCTCCTGCTTATGAAGATAAAATTGCACGTAGAGCAATTAAGATTTCTGATTTAGCTTCACCTAAAATTTTAAAACAAAAATTAACAGTTATTGCAGATCTTTACAATTTTATGTTTAAAAATTTTTATAATTCTCCAACACTAGATGTACCAAAAGTTTATGAAGAACTTTTAACTCTTGGAAATAAAATTAAACCCTTAATGACTAATACTTCACAAGAATTAAGATATAAATATAAAGATGGAAAAAACCTACTATTAGAAGGCGCACAAGGAATTTTATTAGATATTGATCACGGCACTTATCCTTTTGTTACTTCTTCTAATGTAACCGTTGGAGGTGTATCTACTGGCACTGGTTTACCACCACAGGCAATTGAAAGAGTACTTGGAATCACCAAAGCTTATACTACAAGAGTAGGAAGTGGACCTTTCCCTTCTGAATTACCAGAAGGTGATCCAATTGGTGATCATATTCAAGAAATAGGAAAAGAATTTGGGGCTACAACTGGACGTAGACGCTCTTGTGGGTGGCTTGATTTAGTTGCATTAAAATATGCTGTTGAAGTTAATGGTGTTACAGATATCTGTTTAACAAAGATGGATGTACTTGATCAATTAAAAGAAATTAAAGTTTGTGTTGCATATAAAACAAAAGAAGGTGAAATAGTTAACAACTTCCCTACTATTGCAGAAGATTTTGAAGGATTAGAACCTATTTATGAAACTCTTGAAGGGTGGAATAGTATTACATTCGGAATTCAAAAATATACAGAATTACCACTTAAAGCACTTGATTACATTACTTATATAGAAAACTTTATAGGTGTTAAAATCACTATTATTTCAACTGGTGCTGACCGTAAACACACTATTGTTCTTAAAGATTTTTTTGATTAAATATTAATAATTACTTTAATAAAAAAAAGTCCTTAAAGGACTTTTTTTATTAAAAATCTTTAAAATTTCTACCTAATAATTTTGCTTTATTATCTTCAAAATAATTTTCTAAAACAATATAATCAGCAGTATCTTTTAAACTTTTCATTTTTTTTAAATAAGTATTTAAATCTGAATAAGATAATGTTTCTTTATTATTTACAAGATAATCACTAATTTTAATTTTTATATCTTCACTTATATTTTCATTTACTAAATTTTTGATAATAAATTCAATATTTACATTTGTTAACAAATTATCAAAATAATCTATAAAAAAATCAGAAAATAAATGTATTTTTTCTTTTTTTGCTATTTTATTTGCATCTTTAAGATACTCATTTTTTATTTTTTTTGTTCTATATATCAGTGCTGAAGATACAATTAATAAACCTATAACACTCCCCCAAACAGTCATATCTGTAAATATACTGGTTAATATCATTGTTATCATTATTGCTATATTGAAAAATAAAGCTTGCTTCATTAAAACACAAGACATAGCATCTGATAATTTACCATTCGCGTCTTCTTCTTTTGATATTCTAATTAAAAAATCTTCAATTTCATTTAATGTCATATTTAAACCATATTAAATTTTATATTATAATATATTTTACCATTTTAATATTTTTACTTCAATTGATTTATTCTATTTTTTTTAACTATAATAAGAAAATTTGAGGATTAAATATTAATTATGATAAATATACTTATTTAAAATATATAAAATTAATTAATTTTTAAAATCTTCTTATTTTTTCTACTTTATAAAATTCATCAAGTAATGATTTTTCATCAATTTTTGTATTTTTTATTGAATTACTATCCAATATACAACCTAAATTATTATCAAGCATATACTTAGTTAATATTTCTGATACTTCACCTGATTCCTCAATATATCCAAGTATTGTTTCATCTAATTCTTCGATATAACCAATTTCATCAGAATCTTTTAAATATTCTTGAAATTTTTTATTTAATAAAATTTCTTTATAATCAATACCTATTTCATCTTTATAAGTTTCAAAATCATTATAAGTTTCATCTGGATTTTCAACTAAAATATAATCCAATTTTCCAATGTTATCTTCTATATCTTTAATAATATCAAAAGCTTTATCTTTAACAGGAGTAACAGTATCATTTAGCATATCTGCTAAACCTTGTATCATTGTTTTATGTGATACAAATAACCCTTTTTCATAACCTTCTTTTAATAATAATAAAAATTCTTCTATAAATTCCTTCTTTATAATCATTTTTGTGCCAAACCTTTCTTCTGAAAAGAAATTTGATCTTATATACATAATTAAAAATAATTTTAAAAATTCCATATCTAAAATTTCGGATAATTTTAGAATAGTTGCATAATAAATTTGTCTATCATTTCTTCCACATGATAAAAGCAAACTAAATATTTTTTGTTCTGGATCTTTATCCGTACAATAACTTTTATAGGGTTCTAATCTTTTTTCGGCTAATATCTTATTATAAGTATTAACAAGATATGAATAAGCTTCTTCTTTATCTTCAAATTTTTTGGATAATTCATTAATAACTAAATCTTTACAATAACTATCAAAATAAAGAGCTATCTCATGATAGTCCATTCCATTTCCACCTATTAATAATTTCATATAATAACCTTATTTTAAAACTTTTTTATATTTTAACATTTTTCTTTTTAAGATTCAATTTTTATTATTTTATTTTTCAAGGTATAATGTAATTAACAAATAAAATTAAAAGGAATTACTATGGAACATGACTTAGAAGAATTATTTACATTTGCACAAAATCAAATGATGGGGTTTAAAGTTGTTGATAATGAAGAATCAAAAAGTTTTTACTTAAATGACGAATTTATTGGTGGTTGGGCTGGAGATACTAGAGAGTTCTTTTTTGAAAATAATGATGAGTTTCAATTTCTAAAAGAATCTTACGAAGCAAGGCGTAGAATGGAACAGTCAAAAAAACAAAGAGAATATGCTAAGAAAACTAAATATATGGATCTTTTTATAAAAAATGATAATGTTCAAATTGGGGCTGAAACTGCTTTTCAATTAGGTGATATTTACAGCAATAAGTATCTTGGTTATTTTGATGGTCCTGAAGATTTAGTTCACGATATTTCTTACAATAATAATATTCAAGACCTACATCAATTAATAAATAAAATTAATGAAATAAAAGATGAAATCATGGATTTTCCTGACAATGCTGTTTTTAGAATTGAAAAAGAAGAATTTGCTGTTTTAAATGATGATAATGAGTACGAGATGAGTAAAAATTTTCCACAATCACTTGTTGACAAATATAAAGGTAATAAAGTTTTTCAAATATCTATTATTCAAAATGAAGAAGGCAAATATATAACAAAACAAAAAGTGTTTAATCATGAAAATAACTTTATAACACAAGAAAATAATCATACTGAACCAAAGCTTTTTGATACAGAACAATTAGCAAAAGTACATGCTATACAGAAAATAAAAGAAGATTATGCTCCTAATTATGATAATAGAATAAGACTATTTATTAATAACAATGAAATTCCACTTTCTAATGAATTAAAAAGAAAAAATAAAATGGGTATGTAATAAAAAATGTCAGAAATTAAAGCGTTTATCAATAATAAAAGATTTCAATATCAGGTTGTAAAAGAAGAAGATTACTTTGATTTTATAATAGAACATGATATTGAATTAGAAAAGCAATCACTATCTGATAGATACAGAGATCATGTCTTTGTTACCGATGGTGATAAAGCTATTGCTTATACCTGTCTTATGAAAGATTATGACTTTCCAACAGATAAAACTTCTGATGCTATAACTATGGCTACAATCTATGTTAATTCTAATTATCGTAATCAAGGTATTTCTAAAAAACTTATTGAAGAATCTCTTAATCATATTAAAAATGAAAATAAAATATTGTTAAGAACAAAACCTTCAACTGATGGTGAAAAATACTCCTATAATAGAATAACTCAAATTTCTACTGATTTAAATTTACCTACTATTCCACATAATTTAACATTTATTTATAGAGCATTAGATAATAATGGTTTTTTTAAAAATAAAAATATTAATTCTAAAATAGATTTATTTGAAAAAACTTGTAATGAATTATTACAACATCCTGACTCTGTTAAAGAGGGTATTAAAGATATAGATTATCTTGACGATTTTATGGAACATGCATTAAATAAAATTTTAAAAAATAAAAAACAAAAAAATAAACCTTATTAATCAATTATTTTTTTTAAAAAATATATATTTTTATTGACTTTAAAATTTTATTTTATTATTATATACACCTCTTAACGAAGCAGATAAAGGTTTTAAAATGTCTTATACAAATGAACAACTAGAACTTAAAGCACATATTGAAAAACAAAATGAAGCCTTTACTGCTGAATGTAAGGCTCGTGGTGCTACTTTTTGGACTACTAGTGTTACTGATCTTGATTTTTGGGCTGAGATGGAAGTAACTACTATTGCTGAATATGAACATCATCAAGCTATGTCAACTCACTATGATTTTTTCAAAGAGTTGAATGGTTTTCGTCCTCGTTTCATGGATTATAAATCTATGACCGTAGAACAGATCAATGCTGAAATTGATCTGCTTCATAAACAAGCAGAAGCGGAAGCCGAATATGAAAGACAGCTTATTGAAGCTGAGAAGGCTGAACAACAACGCTGGAAAGAAGCTAATGCTTATAAACCAAACCTTGCTTTTGAAGGTTTAACTGAGCTTTTAGCTAACTAGACAAAAAAATAAAACCTTCTTCACGAAGGTTTTTTATTTTTTAAAATGATTCATTAAAAACTGCACGAGTAGTATTGCAAATAGTATTCATATAAGTTCCTTGATTGTATACACTCATATATATATCACCAATATATTCATAAGGCTCTAAATAGTAATATTTATAGCTATCATCTTCTAATTGTATTCTAACTTTACAATAATCATTACTTGTATTTTTTATTCTCATAAATCCTTCACCTGCATAAACACCACTTGTCCATTTTATATCACCAACATAAGTAGTATCGCTTTGATCTGGATAGTGAACTGTATAACCATTCGTTTGAGCCATTGCGTCATTCCACGCTCTTAAATCACCTGAAGAACAACCAGCTATCGAAGTTAAAGATATAATCAATAGTCCTAATGTTTTTATTTTTTTCATATCATTCTATATTTATTTATATTATTTATAGTATAAAATATATTCATATTGTAAAGAAAAATTTAAATTTAAATTAAAAAAAATATATCTATTTATAATCTATGAAAGATTTGAAATGGATTTAAAATTTTGGTTTTATTTTTGGATTTGTATTTTTATTAATTAATTTTTTTAATTCTTCTTTTAATTTATTGTCTACTCTTGTTGCTAATCTATGATCATAAATAGCTATTTGATTTGAAAACTTCGCACAAGGATAATCTAATTCTTTTATTAAATTTGGTGAATACTCATTCATTAATGTCATTAATTGCTGACTATTTGCTAAACTTAAATCAGCATTCTCTCTCCAAGCAACAACAATGTCATCTAAATCTATTTTATCAAATAAACTTGGATCATATTTTTCAATTTCATAATCATCAAGTATTCTTGCTTTGGCATAATCATTATAAGCGTCTTTTGTTTGTTCTTTTAACTCTTTATATCTATTTAAGCCTTCTTTATTATTTTTTAAAATTTCTATTTTCGGTTTTCCAAAATGAGATATTCTATTTTCTGGTATTATTTTTATTAATTCTTCTTCAATATGTTTTCTTTGTTTTTCGCTTAAATTATCCCAATCAAATATATTGGTTATATCAACTTCAAACTCCATTACATATTTTCCATAAGTTTTGGCTAATTCAATATCAGGTGTTAAATAGTGACCAAGCCCCAATGAGGTTATTCTTTCGCCTACTTTTGAAGGATCGAATTCATTAAATTCTTTTGGTGAACCGTGATATAATATTCTTTTCATATTATAATTTTATCATATTTATGTTAAAATAAAATAAAAAAGGATTAATTATGAATAATATAATGAATGAATTAGAACAAAAATTAATTTCAATGTCTGAAAATGATTACGGTTATTCTTTGTATTCAGATGATAATGGTAATGAAACACCATTAGAATTAGATCCTTATGCTGAAAAAATACTTCAAAAAGGGCAATTATTTAAACCTAAAAAAATGTTTTGTTTGGATATGCCACTTGGAAAATGCCATCAAAATGTAGCCAATGTTTTTGCTAATAATGAACAAGAAGAAGGTGATAAGTTATATACAGGATATACACAACAATATCAAGGTGGTGGCTGGATGCAACATTCTTGGATTGTTGATAAAGACGGTTTTATTGTAGAATCTACAAATAGTGATACTTATCCTCAATACTTTGGAATTGAGTTAAAAGGAAAAGACTTGGATTTATTTTTGGATATTTGGTCTGAACAAAACAATAAAAATGAAATCCAAGATTTTTTAAAAAGTAAAAACAATATTAATAAAAATAAGATAAAACCATAAAAATTAAAAACTTTCTATATTATCAGCCTTAATTTTATTTTTTATGCTATCTAAATCAACACCCTTTTCTTTAATAATATTAACTATATCTATTAATTTTTGATTATTTATTTTTAAATTTCCTTTTAAGTCTTCAATTACAAATTTTTCAAATGCTAAGTAAAAATCATCTTTACCAACTATTTTATCTTTATTTTTTATAACAAAAAAATTAGATTTTAAAATTTCATAAAAAACATTAATCAAACCTTCTTCTTCATCATCATCATATTCTTCTCTTTCTCTTTCACTTATTTCCTGTAATAATTGATCATCATTTAAATCCAAATGATAATAAGGTAGAACTAATTTATAATATTCTGACTTTAATATGCTTTTTAAACTGTTAAATACATTATTTGCGTTATAATATACACTTTGAAAATATCCAACACTTATAGAATAATCATAATCTAAATCTAATTTAATAAAATCTTCATTTTTGACAGCTTCAACATGATCTTTATATTTTTTACCATCAAAAACAATTGGTGAAAACTTTAATTGCGACAATGCTTCAATTTCTTTCATAAAATACCTACTTAATTAAATGTTTAAATCTTTCATTAAAAACGGGAACCTCTATAAAATTAGCCATTCGTTTCACTAATTCTTCTTCAGACATTACACTTGGTTTATTAAAATCTAAAAATTGCTTTTCTTTTTTATCATAAACAGTCATTTCTAAAACGTCATAAGCCAACATTAATCTAAATAATGCAAAAGCATTTGATTCACCTTTTTCTTTATTTTTTTCTGGTACATTATTTGAATTAAGGTACTCCATAACAAGAGATACAGGAACAATAACGTGTTTACCTTCTGTATTTTCTTGAACTTCCTCCTTACAATTTTGATACCAATTTATTAATAGATTTAAAAACTCTTCAATATCAATATTATCTTCAAGGTCTTTATTAAATAAATAAGCATGTGTATAAGATGCTTGTACTTTTAGATTTTGCATATAGAGTTCTTTATCGTTATAAAAAATCTCAGAACTTTTTACTTTTGACTCAACCATAATATCAAACATAGAATCAGCTAAAAATTTACCGACTTCTTTACAATCAAACATATTCCATTGGTCTTTTATTAAGTCATAATAACCTGTCATTAAATATTTTGTTTGTTCTATTACGTCTTTTGACAAATTGTTTTCTACAACCCATTTTGGATTATATCTTTGAATATCATCGGTTGCTTGTTCTTTTGTTAGCAATCTTACTTTTGAAGTCATATTCCAATCAAAATGTAAGACATTTTGTTTTTCATCGAGTAGAAAGATAAATAATGGTTGCGTACCATCTAGTTTTGCAGACGTTAAATTTTCTCTGCCTTTATGAGTTAAGTATTTTTCTTTATCAAATTGAAAATTCATATAATTATACTCTCTTAAATTAAAAAGCTATTATAACATATGAGTTTCAATTTATCAAAGATAAATTATTTAATATTTTATATTTTAATATTATATTTTTTATTTTAGATGTTATAATAGTATTATGGAAAACTTAAATACATTTTTAAAAAATAAAAAAATAAAATATTATGATACTATTAGTTCTAAAATAGAAGAGAACTTTCATCACTTTGCAAACGAAAATTGTAAAGCAATTAATCCTTCTGATATTAATGAAATATTAGACTCTGATTCTTTTGAAGAGGAAGAAGGTTATACATTAGATGATTTATTTCTTGAAGATCCTAGTACAACTTTTTATCGTGGCAAATATAAAGGTGAATACTTTTTTGGAATCAAAAGTATTAATACTCACTATATTTTTTCAAATCAAGATATAGATTTTTCTGATATACCTGAATATGATAATCCTTATTATGATAAAATGCAGTGGTTATTACTTGATTATCAAGCAGTTGATACGTTTGAATATATGGGAGAAGAATTTAATTGCGAACAAATTGATAATAATATTCAAAAAATTGAAGGTGAAAATGCTACAAGATATATTTTTAAAGTTGGCGAAAAAAATGTAGCTGGCATTCAAGTAAAAGATAATGTTATTGAAAATATATTTACAGCTAATTATTATAGAGAAAAAGGTTTAGCTAAAATGTTAATCAACACAGCAAAAGAAGATTTTCCAGAACTACAACACTCCGAAATTAAAACCGAACTTGGTGAAAAAATGGCGGCTAAAATTAAACTATAATTTAATAAATTAATGACATTAATACAAAAATATGTTATAATACCTTTTTTTAAAAAAGAGATTTATTTATGAAAACAAAACAAATCCAAGATTTTGATGCTATATTTAATTTTGCTTATAATAAGTATGGCATATCTTGGAATGAAGCTAACGATGTATTTTTTGGCAATGCTTTTGATTATGGAAAAATGAGTGAAGCAACATTAGGTTTAGAGATTTTTGCATATTTAGGTACAAAAGAAATATCAGAAAAATTAGGTTTTGATTTAGATAAAAAAATAGACGAAGTTGGAAAAGTAACTGGTTTGTTTACGAAAGAAGAAGTTTTGTCTCTATCAGATTATGAGAAATCTTTGATTATTACTGCTGAATATTTTGAAAGCATTAATGCAACGGGTGATATTTTAATTAATTCTCAATAATTTTTAATTTTATAAAAAAATAAAAGTCTCTTTTCAGAGACTTTTTTTATAAAAATTTATTTTAAGGTTTTATTTTATTTCTTTTTTGATTATTTAAATCATTTTTCATATCTAGAATAAGTTTTTCTCTTAAATTAGTTAATATTTTACCTAAAAGGTTTTGCCCTTTCCATTTTGAAGGACTTGTTGCATTAGGATCATATTCTTTCAATGCACACGCCCAAACCTTATCTTATCCACTAAATAATTTAATATCATCCAAAACTATTATTAAAGTGAATATTGTTGACTTTTTTAACATTTTTTTTTATAATTATGTAATTAGTATTGAAATATTAATAAATTGAGGAAATTAATATATGAAAAGTAAAAAAATCCAAAAGTTATTTGTTGAATATTTAAATAGTTTAGGAAGTGATTTTAGATATGCAAATAACGAAGAAATGCCAGCACTTATATATGGTAGTGATCAATTCAAAATTGACACAAGAAAATCAAGAATTAGAATAGATATAATAGGTTGGGTTAAAGCAAAAGATATTGATCTGGATTTAGATTTAAAAGCTATAGAATGGATTGCTATAACAAGAAATGAAGAAGGATATAATTTAATTGTTTCTTCTGATTTAAACCCTTTTGCCGAATCAGAAGACAATCCTATGTATATTGATGGTCAAGTATTTGGCGTTCCTGCTGAAATAGAATCAAGTAATTTTATTTATGATTAATTTTTTATCCCTTTAAATTATATTTCCAAAAAACGTTATATATTGTTTTATTAAATCACCATATTCAATATTAATATTATTAATATAAAAAATATTCTTTTTTATTCGATAATATTATGATGAATTAATCTTTCAATTTTACTATTTATATAGCTTTTATTTTTTGTTATTAGTGTTAAATCATATTTGGCACGACATTTCTTGCATTTTCATTAAATTTTCATTTTTAATTTTTTCTTTAATGTTTTTTCTTTTATTTATTATTTGTTTATTTTTAATGAAATAAATATATAGTTATGTTATAATGTGATTAATTAATATAGGAATTTTTATGCAAAACGATATTAAATTTTGGAAAGGTGGTAATATTACTCAAATGAGTGGTAATAACATATTTGTATATGGTGCTAACCCTCTTCTCTAATATTTAATAAATAATAATTTAATATTGTCCAAAAATTATAATATTTATTAATTAAAAAAATCTTTTTCTTTTTTTGATATAATAATTCTATTATTTTCTAAAGCACTAACTAATGTTTTAAATTTATTTTTGCCTATTATTGAAATTATATTAATAACATCATCATGTAAAATTTTTGGTAAATTACCAGTAATGCCTTTTTTAGATACATACATTTCATTATAAGGAATTAATGCTATTGATTCTTGATCAAAAATAAATTTTGTTTCTTTATGCAATCCTGATTTTTTTATATAATTTAAATTTGATATTAGTAAATCAGTATTAGTCTTATCATTTGTTTTTTTTGAAGTTCCATAAACAACAAGGACTGAATGAGTTTCTTCATATGTTTTTAACACTAGGCAATAATGTGGATCTAAAAAAGGAAGACCTTCATCTTCCTCATTTAAAAAATCTCTGTTAGGAAAAAAACAGTAAATTATATCACCATACTTAGGTAATGGTATTATTTCTTTATTCATTTAATATTTATTCTTAAATCAAAAAAATCCTGTTTCACCTTTTACATTTCTATTATCTACTCCTTTTCCTTGTGAAAGGTACTCAAATTGTTCTTTGCTTAAAGGAGATTTTGAATATTTAGCTTTTTTTAAAGCTTTATTTTTTGTATATTTTTTATCTAATATAATTTCCATTTTAAATCCTTTTTTTTTAATCTTATATATATATTTAATCATAAAAAACAATAATTCAAAATAATCATTATTCTTTTTTTACTATTCAATATAATAAAAGTATATAATAATATTGATTTTTTTTATAAAAAGATTATATTTTTATAGATAACAACATATATTTATATGGAATATGAAAAGAAAGTTATACATAACAATGACAATAATACAGTAGAAGATGGAATTTGGAATAAAATAAAAAATGGTAATGATATTATTATTATCACTGGATTTTCTTCTGTTGAATTTTTAATTTCAAAAATAAATACAATTAATTTTCAAAAAACTAAGAGTCTTAAATTTTTACTTGGAAATGAATTTTCTGAAGAAGAAATTGTTAAAAAAGTAGAAGAAAGAATGCTTCAATACTGGCAAGAACGCTCATTTTCATATAAAAATATTCAAAAAGTAAAAAAACTTTATAATTTAATTTTAAACGAAAAAATTAAAGTTAAATTAGATAAAAAACAACATTCTAAAATATATTTAAATGAAAATTATGCAACAGTAGGTTCGAGTAATTTTAGTTATTCTGGTTTTAAATATCAAAAAGAAACAAATGTTGTTGAAGATAAAGAATCAGAAAAATATATAGAAATAAAAAAGCTTGCTGACCAATATTGGGAAGACGGTGTAGATTATAGTGAAGCATTTCTTGAATTATTAGAAAAAATAATTTATTTAGAAGATTCTGATTGGAGAACTGCTTTTTCTTTTATATATGAGGAATTCTTTTTAGGAAAATGGTATAAAATTGAAGAAAAAGAAATGCAAGAACTTTGGGAAACGCAAAAACAGTATTTATCAAGATCATTAGTTTTACTTGAAATATATGATGGACTTATAGTTGCAGATCCTACTGGCTCTGGAAAAACTTTTGAAGTAGCTAATACAATAAAGCACCTTCATGATAAATATAATAAGGTAGGAATTTTAAAAAGAGAATCAATTTTAATAGTTTGTCCTGCTGTTGTTGTTGATGAATGGGAAAAAACTTTGTCTTCTATTGGATTAATATCTTATAAAGTAATTTCTAATGCTTCTCCTGATTTAGAAGATTATGTTAAAGTTGCTGATATACTTGTTTTAGACGAAGCTCACGCATATAGTAATAAAGATTCAGAAAGAAGTAAAAAAGTATTATATAATAACGCAGATTATAAAATATTTATGACAGCTACACCTATAAATAAAAAAATAAAAGATTATTATGGTTTATTAGTTCAATTTGGTGTCGATAATTTAGATCCAGATACATTTAGAAAACTTAATGATTTTTTTAAAAGTGACGATATAAACCTTCATGCAGAAGATATTATAGAGGATATTAAAAAAGGCATATCAAATGCTCTTTCAAAATTTACGATAAGAAGAACTAAAAATAAACTAAATGAAATAGCAAAAATAAAAAATGAACCTCTATATCCTCAAAAATATTCAGAATATTACAATCTTAATTTATGTGAAGAAGATAAAAAAATAATAAATAACATAAAAAAATTAGCAAATAATTTACACGGTTATTTTTATTCAAAAAAAGAAAAAGGTGTAAGTTTGAAAAGAATGAAAGCAGCAAGAGGATTAGCAATACATAACTTAATGTATGCTTTAAGATCAAGTAAAGTTGCAGCATTTGAACATATAGAAGGCACATTAAAAACTATTGAAAATTTTGATATATGTAATGATAAAGCATTAACAGTTAAAGAAGGTACAATAAACACTTTAAACAATAGATTAAATAACTATAATTCTATTATAAAGAAAGATGTAAGAGAAGACATTGAAACATATAAGTTAATATCAAAAGAATTAGAAAAATTATCAGACGATATGGAAGATACTAAAATAGAACTTATTAAAGAAAAAATAAGAGAAAATAGAGAAAGTAAAATATTATTATTTGATAAAAATCCAATTACTATTATTTATTTTTATGAAAAATTTAGTAACACAAGCATAAATGCTTACTTCACTACTGGTAATACAGAAAAAAATAGAGAAGAAATTAAAGAGATATTTTCACCTAATAGTATTAACGAAGAAGGCGGTATAGCATTTTGTACAGATGTCTTTTCAGAAGGAGTTAACTTACAAAAAGCAAGTACTATTATATTTTCAGATCTTCCTTATACTCCAAAACTAGTTGAACAGAGAATAGGTAGAATAGACAGAATGAATTCTAATCACAAAGAGGTTAATGTTGTATGGGTTAAATATCCAGATTGTTTATTGCTTCCTAATGATGTTGAGTTTAAAAAAAGATATAACACAATATCTGAAATATTAGGTAGTAATTATGAGTTGCCAGATTTCTTTAATGAATACTCTAAAAAGAAAATTAAAGATGTTGCCCAATTATCTTCTGAAATAATAGAGGAAACAAATAAAGAGATAATTAAAGATAAAGAAAAGGAAGAATTGACTTCTGACAGTGAAATGTTTGGTTTTAATGATGCATTTGGTGATTATGAAAAATTAATGAAATTTACAAATCCAGAATTTTATTTAAACAAGAATAAATATCTTCATAAAATAATGAAAGAGAATGGTTCTATATATAGTTTTGTAGAAGGAGACTCTAATTGGGGATTGCTTTATTTATTTGATAAAAAAAATGGATATCCGATATTATTGTTTGTAGACATTGATGAAGAAAAAGTTTACGATAATTTAATTGATTTAACTCCAAAAATTGTTTCTAAATTTAAGAATATAAAGAAAACAATAAAAAAAGAAATGGATGAAGAATTTTTAAATAATAAAATAAAATATTGTTTAGAACAGGCAAGAAAACCAGAAATTAAAGCACCTTCTGGAGAACAAAAAAAATCATTATGGTTATTAGAGTCATTTTTAAAAGAATATGCTCCCGTTGATTTAAAGTATAAAGTATTATATGACAAATTAAATAAAATATTAAATAAAAAAGAATTAGCAAGGAAATGGCATTCTATAATAAAAGATGTTTATATAGAATATTTAAAAAATGAAATAGATAATCGTTCCCTACCAAGTATAATAAATATAAAAGATAGCTTGAAATATCAAGGGTATTTTGAATATAATTTAATAGAAAATTTATTAGAAGAGTCTATAGAAGATAAAATTGATTATTCAATTAGAGTTTGCTTAATGTCATTTAAAAATAATAATTAAAAAAGAAAACTTATTGATTATATATAATACTTTATTTAATAGCAATTAAAAAAGCCCTTATGAAAAGGGCTTAATAATTAAAATTTTAGAATATATACTTTTTTTATTTATAAAGGTAAATCGTCACAATAATCTAATAAATTATCAGTATTAAGTTTATCTATATTTTCTGCAACTTTTGCTATGTTTAATTTTTTATATGATTTTTGATGTTGAATTATCCAAATCAATGCACAATTATTTTTTTGACAATACTTTAATGTTCCTTTTAATTTAACAATATGATCGTCAAAAGCTTTTGCTTTTGTTTCAATAATAGTAAAATTATCTTCGTTATCAAAACCTATGAAGTCTGGATGAAAACCTCTTATTTCTTCTTCAAATTCGTATGCAATCTTAAGAGAATTAGAATCTGTATAGTTTCTAATCCAAGCTGTTAAATTTTTGTTTAAATAATTTACTACTTTTTCTTCTAAATTACTATCCTTATTAATTATTGTTTTTGTTTTATCTTTTCTGTTGCTAAGAGCACAATTTAACTTTGGATATTCAACAATATTATTTTTATTAAATTCTTTTTCAATAAATTTTTCTAATATTAAAGTAGAAGTTTCTACCTCTTGGTTTTTAGTAACTAAATTAGATTCACTCCTTAATTTATTAATTTGATCTTTAAAAATATCATTCATTATTTTTTTAACTGATTTATGTTCTATTGCTGTTAATAAAAATATTTTAATAAGTTGCTTATCAGTTGCTTCAGGATAGAATTTTCTGATTATTTTAAATTCTTCTTCAAGTTCATTTTCGTCATATAAATCTTCCACAGTATTAAATAAAGGTGAATTTTCAGGATTTTCATCATCTAATAAATCCAAACCTTTTATTGTTTTTTTATATTTAAAATCTATATCGTCTAAAACTTTTTCTCTTTCTATTGCTTTTTCATTAGAAGATTCATATTTTTCATTAAAAAAATCTTCAAGTTTTACTTTTGTTCTATTAAGAGAGTCACTAATAGTTTTTTGTACATTCTCAACTTTAATAGAATCCATTATTTCATCTATTATTTTATCACATATACGTTTTTTTATTTTTTTTGTTTTTTTCTCTTTTAATAAAATATTATTTAGTAATACATAAGGTGTTTTAATTTCATTTTTATCAAAAACTGGAAGTTTTTTATTATTTACTTTATTTATAAAATTTTCGTCTATTTCAAAAGAATAAGATATTTTTTTTATTTGATTTTTTGTTTCTTTTATTTTTACTTTATCATTTATTTCAGCAGCTATATCTTTTAATAATTTATTATCATAATAAGGTGCATAGAAATAAACAGACATTAAATCTTCTAATTCTTCATCTATAATATTTTTCTTAAATGGATTTCTTAATACTCTCCCTAAAATTTGGGCAATATCTTTCCCACTTTTAACAGGTCTAATAGAGTATAATATCTCTGCTCTTGGACAATCCCATCCCTCTTGAAGATTTTTCTTAAATATAACAACTTTTAATTTTTCTTCACTATCTATTTTTGAAGCATCAATATATTTAATTAATGGTTTATCAGGTGTTAATAGTTCTATCGGCTGCTTTTTGCTTATTAAACTATGATATATGTTATCATATGATATTTTTTCTTCTGAATATTTTATTATATCTTTTACTAATTTAGTAAAATCATTCATATTTTCTTCAAATTTATCTTCTACCTGTATTAATATAACTGGCGCTTTTTGTATATTTAAGTTTTCGTTAACCTCAATAGGATTTTTATAAATATATTTGTTCCACATTTCTTTTATATTGAAATAATCTTCAACAACTATTTTAGTTAATGTTGAGCTATAATTTTGTTCTTGAATTGATTCTTTTAATAAAACTATATTGTCTTTTATTATACCTTCTGATTTAACATCTTCAAGATTAGTCTCAAATGTTTTACAAGTATATTTATCAGCTAATTTTTTGTCATAATATTCTTTAAATTTATTAGGAGTTGCACTGGCTGCTATAATTACATCTGGTTTGTAGTTTATTTTAATTTTTGATAATATACCATCTTCATTTAAACCATTATGACATTCATCAATTACTAATATTTTTAAATTATCTTTTTTAATTTTTGATAATGTATCAAAAAAATTTTGATAACCATTTTTTTCTGATTCTTTGTTTAAGTTTGCTTTTTTTCCTAATTTTTGAGTATTTATAAAACCAACAGTATTATCTGTTAATTTACTTGATTTATCATTTATTTCAAAAACATTAAAATCATCAAAGTAGCTTGAAAATGAGTTAGAATGAGAACTATTCCAAAATTTATTTAAAGATTGTTTATTTAATTCAGCACTATTACTTGCCCATAATATATTCATTTTATTAATATTATTATTTCTTTCTAATTCCATTAAGATATCAAGAATTTTAATAAGCATAATTGTCTTACCAGAGCCAGTAATTGATTTTAATATAATTACATCTTCTGTGTTTTCTTTTTTATCTAATGGGGAAGTTTCAATTTTTATTTTTTCATCATAAGAATATTGAGTAGATAATATCCTTTTAACTATATTAATACAAATATCTTCCTGATATTTATAGATCCCAAAATTTGATAATATATTTTTGTTTATGTTTAATCCTTTATACATTTTAAACCTTTTATTTTTGTTAATTTAATTTAGTATTGACCTTTGATAACCTTTCTTATTTCATCCAGATAACTATTTGAAAATCGCGCTAAGTTGTCTTCTTTTTTTATTAATATGAGTTTTTCTTTAAAAATATCCCATTCAGCAGAATCATTTGCTACTAACCCTAAATATTCATGATCTGAAAATTTTTCTTTAAACTCTTCTATATAGTCAAAATCTTTAAGAATTGCAATATTTTCATTAACATACCACTCTTCATTTTCTTCAATAATTTTAAATGAATTATATTTAAGATTAACAATTTCTTTTAATACTTCAAATTGCCCCCTATCGTCTTCTTTCCTTAAGACTTTTTCAGATACATGATTTATTGTTAAATATTTTAGAGATTCATTATATTCATATTTTTCATTAGATTTTTTTAATCTTTCAAAAGTAATATCTTCACAAATATTATTTTCATTATTTGTGCATAAAATAAATTTTCTAGCACCACCATCTTCTTTATTTAAATCCCAAACTGCCTGTCCAGTTGAACCCGAACCAGCAAAAAAATCTAATATAACAGAATTTTTATCTGTATGCTCTAAAAGATACTTAATAAGAAACAAAGGCTTTGGATTGTTGAAATCATTTTTATTCATTCCAGTTTTTTCTAAATCATTCATTCCATTACTCACCCCGCTGATTAAGTCAGTCATGGATTCATATTGATAATTTTTTAAAAATTGTTTTTTATTTGGAACAGTTAATTCATCCTTCCCAAACAACACTAAGTTTTCAGATAAATATTCTTTAAGTTTGCTTTCTTTAAATCGCCAACCATTATTTGGTTTTTTACAATTTTTATTGGTTTTAGGATGTTTTATTTCAAATTTATTTTTAGATTTTGTTGGTGACTCCATTGAAACAGGTCTGAATACTTCTCCATTAATATCAATATTTGAATAAGCTTTTAAACCTTCTTTAAATTTTTGATTTTTCATCCATAACTTAAATTCTTTATTTATATATTCTAAATCATATAAAACTTTTAAATTATTAATATTTTCTATTTTATCTTTTAAATTGTATTTTGATATATTTGACTTTAATTCACTTGGAAAATCTTTTTTTCCTAGTTTTTTAAATAATTCTTTACTTTTCTTGAATATTTGTTCAACACCTTGTTTTTTAACCTTTAATACTTTCTTAGTTAAAGGGTTATTAATATTTTTAGTAAAAACCAATACATTTTCAGTTAAAGAAGATATATAATTACTATTTCCTTTTGGATTCCTTTTATCCCAAATTATGTCAGCTAAAAAATTTTCTTCGCCAAATATTTTTTCTAGTAATGCTCTCAATCTATGTCTTTCATTTTCATCAATGCTTAAAAAAATAAATCCGTTATCCTTTAAAAGTTCTTTGCTTAATATTAATCTTTTTTCCATAAAAGAAAGCCAAGATGAGTGTTTATCACTATCTTCTTCTTTGATGAATTTATCATTATATTTAAAATCCTTATTACCTGTATTGTATGGTGGATCTATGTAAATAACATCAATTTTTCTTTTGTGTGTATATTGAAGCATTTGAAGAGCATAATAATTATCACCTTCAATTAAAATGTTATTTTCATTATTTCCTATAAAAAAATCTCCTTTTTTTTCATTTAAAACAGGAATGTATTCTTCTTGTATTTCTCCCAAAGACTTATAAAGAGAATTAGAATAAATTAAAAATTCATTATTGTTAGAATCTTTAAATAAATAAGAATCTGCTTGTCTTGTTAATTTTATTTCTTCACCATTTATATTTGCTTTAATTGTTTTTCCTTCACCATTTTTAATTTTAGTAACAAAACAATATAATGATTTACCATATACAATTTCATTTTCTGAAATGTTTTTTATCATTTTTTCTGGTACTTCTTTCCAAAATAGACCAAATCTATTATTTAATTCTTCATTTTTATTACTTAAATCAAAAATATCATTTTTTATTCTATGTAAATCGGTTATTAATGTTTCCAGTTCTTCTTTATTATCTATTTTTTCTTTATTATTAAGATTTTTAATAATATTTTCGATTAAATTAATGTCCATTTTATTGTTCCCTTTTAAATAATGCTATTTAAATATTATATTATAGAATAAAAAAATCAATAATATTATATATATTTAAAATAAAAAAAAGAGTTACTTAAGTAACTCTTAATACAAACCAGACAATTATTTACTATTAATTGTCCCTATATTAGCAATTTTAATAGACTCACAGAATTAAGCGGTTACTAATCTCCACAGTTGCTTGTTCTTATTATCCTCATTAAACCGTATATTAACTTATTGGTAGCTTTATATTAAAATTAAGTATATATATTAAGTTCGTCATAGAATTTTTCTTTCTCTTAAATTTTTTCCATAAAAAAATATTTTTTTATCATTTTCTATATTTCTAATAAATAAAAATGTTTAATTGCTTATATTTTAAAATATTATTTTATTAATTATTTATTTATTAAAAATTATATATTGAATTAATATCAAAAAAATATTCTTTTTCATTATTAATTTGAGTTATTTCTATTTTATTCATCATTCCGCTTTCACCTGATTTTTTAAACCATTCAATTCTCAAAAGTTCTTCATTAATAATCTTTTTTATATCTATATTTTCTTTGTCTAAATAAATTCTAAATCCATTTTTTATCTGTTTAAAATTATTTGGATAAATAATATATTTTTTAACTTTTGTATACAATATAATTAATGTATATTTTGTAGGCTTTTCTATTAAATTATTTTCTGGATATTTAATGTTTGATATTATAAATTCATTTGAATTATTGTATATTCCTTTGTTTATTGAATTTATTTCTTCTTCTTTATTTATTACCATATATAAATTGTCATTACAATGAGGTATTTTTATACATAAATTTGGACTTAATGGAATATAAAATATTGAATTATAAATACAACAATATGGATTATCAGAGGAAATAAATGGAAGATTACTATTGTTTTGTATTATTGTAAATTTATTTTCCAAAAAATATTTTTTTAAATCGGTATTAAAAATAGATTTTTTTGCAATATTAGATATTAATTCTTTATTTAAATCATTTTCTTCTATTTTATTATTTAATTTTATATGTTTTTTTATTAAATCTTGATAATTATTATTTCTTGTTATTAAAAGACATACAAAACTTATTAATGAATTTTGTTTTTCATTATCAAAATTTAAATTTTCTATGGTTAATTTATAATTTTTTTTATTTTCAATATTATTAAAATCAGTGGATATACTATCCAGTATAAGATTATATTCATTTTCAAATTTATTAAAAAAATTTTCAAGATACTGCTCTTCATCTTTTATTCCTTGAAAATCTAAATCATAATAAAACTTTTTGGTAAATATACTTTTTCTTCCTATACCTTCTGTTTTCCAATCACTATTTGCTTTTTTTATATACAAAGGTGATATATATTTTTGATTATTTAAGTGCTCTTCTGGTATTTCTTTTGTTAAGAAATTTTTTAAATAACATCTAGGAATTATGTGTTGATACTTTTTTAAATCTTTTTTTTTCATATAAATTCCATTTATAAATATTTTAAGGTTTTATTTTATTTCTTTTTTGATTATTTAAATCATTTTTCATATCCAGAATAAGTTTTTCTCTTAAATTAGTTAATATTTTACCTAAAAGATTTTTCCCTTTCCATTTTGAAGGACTTGTTGCATTTGGATCTGATTCTTTTATACCGATTGCCCAATCTTTGTCGTAAAAATTAGCTTCTGCCATAATAGTATTGCCAGTATTTAAAAGTATTTGCTTTAATTCTGGATTTTGAGAAAATTTTTCATAATTACCTTTTGCAACATAAGACACACGATGTTGTTTCCAAACAGGATCGTCATAATTTTTGACTTCACGACCAATTTGTTTAATTTGTTTTTGAAATTTTTCCCATTCTTTTCTTGATTTAAAATCATTGAGAATATCTTCCTTAGTCATTTGACCTGTATAATATTTTTTTACAACTGTATCTTCTCTATGTGTCTCATTACCATCTTTATCATAATAAATATGTTCTGACATATTTAAATCTAATAATGCTTTTGCTGATTCTTCATCTTTAAACAATTTAGCCTTACAGTACATCATGAATTGTTCACCAGAAATAAAATCTATATCTTTTACAACAAACTTTGCTGGATGCCACTGACTAAATGGTGAAGGCGAATGCCAGAAAAAAGTAAAATTTTCTCTTGGCTGATTATCTACTTTTATTGCTTCATCATAATCAAAACCACCGTGTGCGGGTTTATTCTCAATTACGCCATTTTTAACTTGTTTAGTTCGCACATTGCCTGTTTCATTAGCTATATGATATGCTTCACTTAATTTCGCCATACCTTCACGTTTTCGTTGTCCTACCTGTGATATTTGATTCGTTTGATTTTTCATAAATTGAACAATTTCAGAAGGTGTTTTACCTTCCATTTTCATTTCAAAAACAGGTTTAAAACTATCGTGAAAAACTATATTATCAGGAACTTCTTGGTCATCAAAAAGCATATTAGCCATTTCCATTGAAGTATAGCCATTTAATGATTTTTTAGGACTACCATTAGCCCAAGTATCATAATTATAAGCCAATAAAAATTCTTTATTAGGATGTTGTTTAGCACATTCATACATATCAGCAATATTTTTTCTAATATCAAATTCACTTACACTCTTATAACCTTCACTTTGATAAGTTATACCAGTTTCTTTTTCTGTAAATCCTGCTGTTAAGTTTTTAGTAATTAAGCCATAAGTATTACCTACTAATCCTCTACCTTTACCATATTGAGCACCAAATTTCATACCAGTTTTAGCAGCACCAGCACCATGTCTACCTTCCGGGTTTGTACCCATACAGAAAATTTGATTTTTTTCTAATTTAGTTATGAATTTTCCAGACCAATATTTGCGCTCTTTTTTCATTTTAATTCCTTAATTTATAATATTTCATTATAACACTTATTTATTTTATATTCAATTTATTATTAATAAATATTGACTTATTTTTTTTATTTTTATATAATAATGATTAAAGTTTAAAAATACAACTTCTAAGGAGAACTATTTTCGACAACTTAATTATTACAATCGCTCTTCCATATTCAAATGGAAATATACACTTAGGTCATTTACTTGAAGCTGTTCAAGCTGATATATTTAATAGATATAAAAAACTTTCTGGAATTCATACTATTTTTGTGAGTGGTAATGATGCTCACGGTTCTGCTATTTCAATAAAAGCAAATCAAGAAGGTATAACACCAGAAGAATTAATTTCTAAAATTCAAAAAGCACACCACAGAGATTATAAAAAATTTCAGATTGATTTTGATCATTTTGGTACAACACATACAGAAATAAATAAAAATAATATTTATCAATTTTTTAATAAGAATAGACACCTTTTTAAAGAAAAAGAAATAAAACAATTATTTGATGAAGAAAAAAATCAATTTTTATCTGATAGATATGTTATTGGTGAATGTCCCAATTGTCATTCAAAAGAACAGTATGGAGATGGATGCGAAGTATGTGGAAAACAATATTCAGCAAGTGAACTTATTAACCCTATTAGTAAACTTTCTAATATTAAACCTATTTTAAAAAATACTACTCAAATATTTTATAATACCAATCATTTTAGAGAAAAAATATTAGATTGGTTAAATAATACAAATATACAAGATTCTGTTAAAAATAAATTAAAAGAGTGGTTAGATAAACCTTTAAAAGAATGGGACATTTCCAGAGAAGCACCTTATTTTGGTTTTCAAATTCCTGAATATGATAACAAGTTTTTTTATGTTTGGATTGATGCTCCAATAGGATATATTTCAATTGTAGAAGAATATTTAAAACAAAATAATTTAGATATTGATATTTGGAATAAAAACTCTAATTATTCTTTACATCAATTTATTGGTAAAGATGTGATTAACTATCATGGTATTTATTGGATTTCTGAGTTATTGGGTTTTGATTATATTCTTCCTGAATCAATAACTACACACGGTTTTTTAACTATTAATAATAAAAAAATTTCTAAATCAAAAGGAAATTATTTAGAAGCTAAGGATTTTAATTTACCACCTGAATCATTGAGGTATTATTATGCTTCAAAATTAACAAATAGCATTGAAGATTTAAATTTAGATACTAACGAAATTAAAGAAGTATTTAATAATAAATTAGTGGGTGGATTTGTTAATCTAGGTAGCAGAATTATAAAAATTTTAGAAAAAAACTTTGATTCAAAAATAGGAAGTGAAATAGATTATGACTTTCTGAATTCTTTTAAATTCCAATATAATAATATTTTAGATAACTATGAAAATAAAAATTTTCGGAATGTTATATCTGAAATTGAAAATATTATTTATCAAACAAATGCTTATATTAACAAAAAAGCACCTTGGGTATTGGTAAAAAGCAATAAAGATGAAGCTTTAATTATATGTAATACAGTTTTAAATATATTCTTTAAGTTATCAATTTTGTTAGAACCTATTATTCCTGAAGTTTCTAAAAATATATATGCATTATTTAATAAAGATAATTTAAGTTTTAAAAATATTGAAGAAAATATTCAAAATTTAAAATTAAATAATTATCAACACTTATTAGAAAGAATATAATTTTAAAGCCTACTTATGTAGGCTTTTTTTTATTTATTTTTTGATTATCTTTTTGACTTTCTTTGGAAGTATTCATTGAATAAACTTCTTTATTATTCATATTCATTTCTATCAAATTATTTATATTAATTGGATTTTGGGAGGCTATTAATACTTCTGACTTATTTATATTAATTCCAAAAGGATACATTTCTTCGAATATATCTTTTATTTCTCTTAACTCTCCATTTACTTTATTTTCTATTTTTAAATCATTACCCAAAGAAGACACTTCACAATACATTTTATCATCTGACATGTTTTTTATTTCAAGCCATATAGGATAATTTTCTTTATTGTATTCTTTTTCTACAAGTATATAACCATCTTTTTCATTAACAGTGCTATTAAAAAAATTTCTTTCTTTTAAATTATTTAATAATTCTTTAATATCTTCAACGCCCGTTAAATTCTGCCTTTCTTTTTCTTTTAATTCTGCCAGTCTTTCTCTTTCTAATAATTCTTTTTCAATATCTGCTCTTTCTCTTTCAATAAGTTCCATTTCTCTAAATCTAGATTTGGTTTCTTGCTCTATCCAATCTTGTGAAATATCTAATCTATTTCTACCATCTGATGTTGTATATTTTTTTTCATTTTTAAATTTTAGTGAATCTATATTATCAAGATACTCTTTTATTGGTAACTCAATTTTTTTTTCTAAACCCGCTTTAAAAATTAATCCTGTTATTTCTTTTATATCTATATCAAATTTTAAAAAATAATATTTATTATCTGAATATTCGTCATGATCATGAGATTCCAGTAAATCAGAAACTTTATGTGGTATATTTATAGCATTCTCTTTTAATGCATTAAATATCGGGGCATTTAATATCATTTTCTCTCTATCTTTTATAACTTCACGACCATTATCTGCATAACTATAATCTTGAAATCTACCTTCAAATATTTCAAATAACTTTTTATATTCTTCATTAGAAGATAAATTTCTTAACCCTTCTTTTAAAGTTTCTACTTCATTATCCACATTTTTAAATAAAGATTCTACGTCTTCTGGAATATACAATTGGGGATACGTTTCTCTCATTGCTTTTAATAATATTTTTGCAGTTTCTTGATTTTCTTTTTTATAATATTGATTAGCTTCAACAGGAATAGATATTAATGGTTTATTTTTTGAAAGTATTTCTTCTTCTTTTATAAGATATTCAACTCTTTCACTGTATAAAATTTCGCTAAATAGTTTTAAACCAACTAATTCTTTTACTATATTCATTTTTGTATCATTTGAATTTATTTTATCTAATGTGGATTTATGAATGCTATTATTTTCTCTGTTTTCTAATGCTTTTAAAAGCTCTTTCTGTGAATCATTTAGTGACCAGTTGTAATTAAGATTACTTTTTAATCCTTCAATTTCAACACCTAAATTCTGAAAATCTTCATTTTCTGAATAATAATCTGTTATTTTCTTTAAATAACTAACGTACATTATTATTTTTTTATTTTTTTCATTATATAAAATATTCATTTTTTATCCTTTGTTTTTATTCATTATAACATATTTATTTTTTTTATTTAATAAATTATTGCTATTTTCTTCTTAATATTATAATATAGTTTTTTTAAAAAAATATGAGCAAATCCTTATGATTCATGAAGACCTATTTATACAATATATAAAGAACAATGATTTAAAAAATGTTACATTGTTTTTGAAAGATAAAAAAATAAAAGCAAACTATGACAACAATTATCCTATCATATTATCATCAAGTTTTGGACATATTGATATTGTTCGCTTACTTTTAACTTATGAAGAAGTTAATCCTTCTGATCGTTTTAATGCCGCTATCTGTTATGCGGCTGAAAAAGGATTTATTGATATTGTTAAACTTCTTTTAGAAGATAAAAGAATTAATATGAATTTAGATGGAGCAATTGTTTTAGCTTGTACAAAAGGACATTTCGATATTTATGATTTATTTTTAAAATATAATGTAGATCCATCTTCTGATGAAAACTCTTGTATTCGCTCAGTTTATGAATATTCAAATAATACTGCTATGCTTGATTTGTTATGGCAAGATAAACGAATCAAGAATTCTTTAAAAAATGATGACTTAAAATTATATAATAAACTTATTAAAAAGGACATAAAAGAAAAAGTAGAATCTTTTTAATATTAAAAATATAAAAAAAACCTACATAAGTAGGCTTTTTTATATTTCATTTTTAATTAATTTTTAAAATATTTATTCTGTTTTTTGAAAAATATTAAAGAAGCTATAACTAAAATAAAACCTACTATTAAATAATAACCATCAGAACCTTCCATTAAGGTTTTAAACTTATCCATAAATGTAAAATCTACGTAGAAATCTTTTGTCTTAGGATGATTCATCATATTAATCATGCTTGATATTTTATACAATACAGACGCGGTTGATATAGACAATGCAAAGAAACAATATTTTTTATAAAATGATAAAAAACTATTTTTCAGCTTAAATAGTTTAAATCCAGATATTATTAATAATAAATTTGATAAAATCATTAATACTGAAAATGCTAACATTAAATTAGAATAAAAAATAGATGCCATAGACAACGAAATAAACATAGTTACAGCTACTTCTATTAAACCAATTAATCCAAAAACCATAAATAAAACACCTAATGTTTTTAAAAATCTAATCATTTTTTTTCTCCTTTAATATATAAATATATAACATTATTTTTTTTAAAACATATACTCATTATCAAATTTACTCTATTTTTTTGTTGATTTTGTATCTCTACTTTGCTATTATTATCTCAACGGTTAAGACATTAACCAATAATTATAAATAACATAAGGAGTCACTATATGACACAAATTATCTCAAAAGCTGTTCACATTTCTATGACTGATGCACTACGTACTGCTATCGATGATTCTTTTTCTCCTATTTTAGATAATTTTGAACAACTTGTTGTTGAAGATATTACTGTTACTGTTGACAGTAAACAAGGACAATCAACAGAAAAATCTACCGTAAAAGCACGTATTCCTGTTCGTGGTAATGATGTTTTTGTTGAAGAAACAGGTGACGATATGTATAAAGTTATCGAAAATGCTGCGGCAGTAGCTACTCGACAACTACGAAAACATAAAGAAAAGCATAGCAAAAAAGGTGGTGATACCATTCGAGGTTATGCTGACGAAGAAGAATAACAATTAATAAAAGGAGAACTTAGGTTCTCCTTTTTAATTATAATTTTAAAATATACTAATTATTTATAATGCAGGAATAAAAAAATGAGTACAGCAAATGACAAAATGCTAAAAAGTATATTTAAAAAGAATTTGCTTATTCCTATTCTCTTTGATCATAATAAATATCAAAATCATGTTGAAGCTTTCCAGCATAATGACTATAAAACATTAGATGTTGAATATACTGATAAATATCAAGATACTCTTGATTATTATAATTGTTATAATGAAGCTGTAACTAAGTCTAACGAAATGCTTAACAGCAACCTTAAAATGGCTGTACCGCTTTATCATATAAACACTTATAACTCTGGTATATCTAATTTTTATACTATTCCTTTTGATAGCGAATTTGAAGTTATTTCTCAATGTTTTAATTTTATTTTTGATAATTTAGGTAAAAGTTTATTATTAAACAATAAAGGAATACAAGTTGCAAATTTAGATGAAGATAACTTAGAGAGTTTTGCTAATGATATTTTATTTGAAGATTATAAAAACAATATTTCTTTAAAAGGTCAATCTATTTCTTATCTTTTTGATCTCATTGTTAAACAAAATATTGACATTAAAAAAGTTAAAGAAATAATCAATTATAAAAATTTTTAATTTTTATGTTAAAATATAAATGTAAAAAGGAAAACATTCATGTTTTATAAAAAAGGATTTTTAAATAAAGAAGAAATAAATTTATACGAAAATGAAGGTAGCCTAGAATTTGCTATCGCAATGAAAGAACATCTAAAAAATAAAAAAATCGAAATTAAAGCTATTTCAGCAAAAGAAAACAACAATAACTCTAATGAAAGAAAGTTAATTAAATATATTCCTGTATTTGAAGATCGTTTTTGCATTACGGTTACAGGATACTATTCCATTAACAATTCTTTTTATTTAAAAAGTTTAGAAAAAAGATATCCAAATCATTCTGATTTATTAATTGAAGACGTTAATTTTGATTTGAAAATCAAAAATCAAGAACTTTATGATAGAGCAAAAGAACTTATTAAAGATTATCACAAATTAGAAAACTCTGTTATCGTTAATGATAAAGAAGGAAAAGAATATAGAATAGATGTATATAGCCATACTGATACTGTTTTAGATGGGTTTTTAACTCAAGATGCATTATTTATTTATGATTTAGAAACTAATAAAAAAATAGGTCATATAAAAGCAAAATACAGCACTAAAGAAATGTATAATTTCTATTTCCCTACCGTTATACATGAATTTTTAAATGACGTTAATAAAGATTATATAATTGAAAATTGCGAATCAAAAGAAGATATTTTAAAATCATTAGAAAAAAAAGGATATATTAGAGATGTAGATTATTCTAATATAGATAAATCATTCAAAAAAGCAGAACAAAAGCTATATAAAAGACAAAAAGAATACATTGATGATTCAAGAGAAAGATGGATTAATGTAGCTACTACTGAGTACTCAAAATTACAATCAAGAGATCCTTTTTTTGATTCAGAAAATAAAGTTGATTATAGAAATAAAGGATTAGCTCAGTTAATGTATTTTTATATGGCTAAACACTTTACTTCAAAAGGAATAACTTTTAGAAGTTCTACAATGTTAAATGAAGATTCTCAAAATGTTTGGAATAATTTGTCAAAAAATTTTCCAGATAATATTAAAGTTTCCTCTTTGAATAATGAAAAGATATTTCAATTTAAAGTTCAAGAAAATGAAAATGTAAATTTTGAATCAGGTAAATTACAACACAAAACAGAATTATCAGAATTTTTAGAAAATAAAACTAAAACTAAAAAAACGATTAAACAAAAAATTAGTTAATAACCTCTAAATAATCAACATAAAATACTTCGCAAGCTCCTGCTCCTGTATCTTTTCTTGTTAATGAACTTTTTAACTCAATATTGGGATAATTTATATTTTTTGCATTAATTAAGTAACCTGTCATTTTTATAACCTGATGTTCTTTTAAATTTGATAATTGTTTTTTTATTTTTTCATTAGCATGGACTATATGATGATTAGAACTATTATAAGATATAATTTCTCTAGGTATACTTCTATCTTTTGTTCTCCAATAATACCAACGATTTCTTTGACTTATTTTTATTTTTTCTAAATAATTGATATCAGACATTTCTTTCCAACCAAGTGCAAGATCATAAGTAGCAAAATCAGAATCTTCACCTATTGTGTATTTTTTTTTACTTAAAATTCTTGCTTCTATTTCATAATTCTTTAATGGTATTATAACAAAATCATCTTTTTCAAAATTTTCTATTTCATAAACAATATTTTCTTGAACTGGCTCTTTTGTAACAACATAAGAATAATCAGGTTTATATTTAAAAACTTGATACAATCCAATACTTAAAGAAAATAATGTAATTAAAACAATAACAGTTATGACATTTTTCAATTTATTTTTTTTTGTTATTTTTTTAAAATAGCATATATTTTAATATATCAAATTTAAATAGAAATTAGATGTTTAAATTTTTCTTTTTTATTTTGATATTCCAATATATTATTAATGTGTAAAGATATAAAAAAGCATATTGTTGTTTTTATTTTGTCTATTTCTTCTTGTTCTGTATCACTTGATAAATAATTTGATAAATTAAAATAAATATATCTAGATCCAACTTTAAAACCAAAACTACTTTTAGAATCAATCTCTAATTTAAAATTTTGAGCGAAATCTTTTATTAAAATATTATAACTTTCTGCATCACCATTCCTCGAACCTACAAGCATTTCCTGAACACCATGTATTAACATTGTTCCTTTTGTTATGAATAATAATCTTTCTTTTTTAGAATAGTTGATTTCAAATTTATATTTTTTTAGAAAATTTATTTTTTCATTTATTGTTTCTTCTAAAACACTCATATAACACCTTTTTTTATTTTTGTAATTATACTTTATTTTAAATTATTTTCAATATATTTGTTTTTATTTAGAATTTTTTTATTTTTAACAAACATTCTATTTGTTTTATTTTTTTCTGATTAATAATAAATGCTCTTAAAGGAATAGGTATTTTTTTATTTTTTAAGTTTTCATTATAAAATCTAAATTCGCTCGACAAGTTTATACGAACAATATTATTTTCAGAAAAATAAAGAGTATTTACATCTTCTATAAATACAAAAGCACTCTGATTGTTTTTTACATTTTTTAAAGCATTTATACATTCTTTATTTAAATTTATTTGGTTTAGGTCTATTTTAATTATTATATTACCTTCATAAGCTGTATCTATTTCTTGTTTTTTGTTAAGGTCAAAAGAATCCTTATATATTTTAAAATTGTAGTAAAATATATCTTTTTTTATTGTTACTATGATATTTTCTTTTTCTAATTCAAAATCCAACATACAGACCTCTATATTTAAAATAACATATTTTTTTTAAATACAAGTATGCTATAATGATATTATCAAAAATATAAAAAAGGATTACTATGGCTGCTTTTAATGCAAAAGAAAAAAACAAAAAAATCATATATACAGATAACAGAGATAATACATTTGAATTTGATATTGTATTAAAGAAAGTAACAGGTTCTCGCTTGTATGGCACACAATATGAACTAGGTGAAAATCCACTTGATCCTGAATATATTTCAGATTATGATTATCGTGGTGTTTTTATTCTTCCACCTGCTTTACATATATCCAATCTACACGGCTCTCTTGAAGTAGCACAAATACCTGATGGTGAAGATGAAGAGTTTTTTGAATTAAAAAAATTCTTTGCTATGGCAAAAGACAACAACCCTAATATATTAGATATTATGTTTGGTAAAGAAAATAGCGTTGTTTATCAAAACAATGTTGGAAAAATGATTACTGATAATAGACATTTATTTTTATCTCAAAAAATTAAAGATAGCTTTGCTGGTTATGGTTTTAGTCAACTTAAAAGAATTAAAGATCATAAAAAAATGCTAACTACATATCCTGATGTTTATGTTGTTGAAGAATTTCTATGTGAAGCTTTTGATAATCAAGATATTGATTTTAATTATATTAAAGATAGATTCTCAGGACAAGTTGCTGAAAAAGTTGTTGAAAGTACTGGCAGACCAAGAACTAATTTACCTGAAATTTTAACAGAAGAAGAATTGATTAGTAAGTATAAGCTTAATGAAAAAATGAAGTTTCCAATAGAACATTATATGAAACCTAAATTAAATGAATTTTTTACTTACTATGATAAAGACTTTAATAAAATCACAGATGAAGAAAAAATAAAAAAATTGAATCAATATTTAGAAAAAAATGGTTCTTATAGTGATATTAAAAACGGTATTATAAAAATCACAAAAGAAGGGAATGGTATCTTTCATAAAAATACTGGTAATTTAATTCAAAATCCTGTTAAAACAAATTCTGATTTTTTAGTCAATGCAAGTATTGATAGAGCAAACCATAAATCAGAAACACAAAAAATTGATAAATTTTGGGCTTGGAAGTGTAATCGTAATGAAAAAAGAGCACTTCTTGAAGAAAAATTTGGTTATGATACAAAACATGGAATGCATTTAATTAGACTTCTTTCAAGTTGCAAAAATATTCTTTTAACTGGTGATTATGATCCTACTTTAAAAGGAAGAGATTTAGAAGTAGTTAAACGTATCCGTGAAGGTAATTATAGATATGAATTACTTTTAAATAAGTCAGAATCTTTACTTAATGACATTAATACTATAATTAAAAATGGCAATACAAATTTACCTAAACAAGCAAATGAAGTTGCCATTAATGAATTAATGCTTAATATTTATGAAGAAGTTGATTTTATGCCTAAACAAGTTTCAGATTTAAAATCAAGAAATATTAAATCAAATAAAATTAGATAATAATAAAAAACCTGCTTTTGCAGGTTTTTTATTGTTTTTCATTAATTAATATATTAATTCTCGTTCACTTTAACTCTATAAACAAAAACTTTAGTTTCATTTGCAGGAAATTCAACAACATTCCATTTAATATCAGTATAATCTGTTAACGGAGCTTCTAATTGAACAATATCACCATTATCAATACTTCTTATCATAGGTTTTATTGACCATGTTTGACCATTATCTATTGTATAGTAAAGTTCTTTACTTGGTGTTTCACTTCCTTTTACTAATGTAGTACCTTCTGGAATTTTACCCTTTATACCTACATTTTCAAAAACTTCTGTTGATTTGTTTTCATATGTTATTTCATATTCAATAACATCACCATTTTCTACAGTTTTTGCTTCTTCACGAACTTCTTTTCCATTTACACTCTCAATTGCAAAAACCTTCATGCTTCCTACTAACTCTTGAGCTTGTAGAGATAAAGACATTATTGAAAAAGCAGTTAATATTAATATTTTCTTCATCTTTAATTCCTTAATAAAAAATTCTTTTTTATATATTTATACTATATTATATTTTTTAATTATCAACTCTTACTTGATAAAAAACTTTTAATTCTTCATTTGTATTCAAATTACCTACAAATTTCCATTTTACACTTCCTTTCTCACCTATATTTGGCGATTCTTCTATGTTACAAGAAGATATATTTGAAGGTAAATTATTTGGACAACTTGCTGATACAAAGTTTGTGAAATTAGGGGTATAATCATTGATTATAATACTATTCAATATATCTTGACCTGTATTTTTAGCTGTCACTGTATATGATATCACCTCATTTGGTAATGCATTTGATTTATCAACATCTTTTATTAATAATAAATTAGAATTGTTATCTGAACCTGTTATTATTGTAATATCTTTTACACTTTTCGATACTACAATTGGAATATTACTATAGTTTGTTTCTGATTTAATATCGAATGAATAATTAGAACCATCAGGTGTATTTAAAGGTGTTAATACTTTTGCTATTAAACATATTTCATTTTGTGAATTGACATCTACATCAATATTATTTAAATTTGTATTATCTATTCCTTGATCTATCTCTCCATTACAATTTACATCAAGATATAATATTGAATTAATATTAACATTATTATCATTAGGGTTTTTACTTATATTTTCTATACTAAAACTTGCCTCTCCTATAGTATTTACTTTATATCTATGTACAAAAGTTGTTGTTGTTCCTGCTGTAATTGTTTTGGTTTGATTCGATACAATACTAGGATCTTGAACATAACCAAATCGTATACCAGATTTTTTACCTTCGACATTATTTAATACAATTTCTTTGTAATTTACAATATTACCACCAGTATTTCCTACATTTGAAGAAACATTTTTAAAATCTAATTTTTCTTCTGTTCTTACTTTAATCGAATTATAATTATCGGGTATCCAAAATTCAAATTCACCACCACCCTTACTATATTCAGTATCTATAACATTATTTCCAGATAAAACTTCAACTTTTATTTTAGATAAATCCTTTTCATTCCCATCTTGTATTCCATTATGAGCTTGATAACTTCCCAATCCATTATCTATAAATGTTTTCCCTTCTATTTTATAACCTTTATAATTAGCAAATGTCAAATATGAAGCATTTAATTCATTAAAAACTACTGGCTTGGTATTTTCATCAACTGAAATATAACCCTCTGGATCTTCTTCATTTGGTGGGCAATTAAATGCGATTGGTAATGTTTCATTTGCTGATTCTACTAAGTTAAATCTTGACATTAAAATATTATCAAACAAAAAATAACCATTTTCATCTGTTTTTTGTGTTTCACAATCATTATTGGTTATATTATGTAAAACTATTGTTACATTTTCTATTCCTTCTTCACCACCATCTTTTGAACCATTATGGTTTATGTCATTAAAAACATAACCTGATACATTTCCACCTAAATCTGGATTTTGACACTCACCACCATAGATTACTGATTTTTGCAATCCATCGTTATATGAATACTTCCACGTATCTACAAGTGCATTATTACCTAAGTTATTACCCCAAGTATGCGGAGTTAAACTACCTTCTATACTTGTTGTAGCATTTGCGGATAGAGGTGTATCATTCCAGTAATAATAATTTGAATCTTGAGTATTTACATTTACCAATTTGAAAAGTGGACCTGAATTTCTTCTTTGATTTTCTACATCTATCCAAGGAAAATGTACTTCACCATCTGATAAATATAAATTAAATTTTATTTCTGTTCCATTTGGTACGACTTGACCATTTGGCAATATACCATCCCAATATATTCTATTAAGACCTTCACTTGCTGTTCCACTGAACACTTTTTCATTTAAATTTACTTGATTATCACCATTTAAATCAATATATAATTTATATCTCCATATACCATTAGAATAAAAATTAAAATATCCACCACTATTGTATCCACTTGGATCATTATCATCTGGACAAATATTATTGTAAAAAAAGTTTGTTACATTTGGACGACTTGCTGGTAATCTTACTTCTTTATCTGGATAATTTAAATATATGTTATATTGTTTCACAAGTACAGGTGCAGGGTTTGCATTTAATGGTACTGATTCATCGTTATATTGACTTGGTGTTGCACCTATATTGTTTGATATCAATTGGAAACCATATGGCTGAATTCCATTTGCATCTATTTCCCATACATATCCTTCATAATAATCAAAAAAATCTTCACCCTCAACAGCATATACTTTAAAATTTAATTCCTCATTAAATCCAGATAAAATTAAAGAATAATGGTCTGAAAATACACGACCTTTTATTAACCTATTTGCATTTACATCTCTAACACCTATATCCATATATTGCAAAGCTGATTGATAAGTATCAGAACCCGTTGAAGCTGTATAAAATCTTATTGTATACACACCTTCACCACAACCAAAAACCTCTGGTCTAAACGTTACTGGTGGTCTTACTCTTGTATCAACTGATTGTACTGAAACAACATCTGACCAAGAATTTATATACCCATTTCCACCCTGTGTTATATTACCTATTGCATTTGCAGTTGTATAAGACGTTGCTCCTTCAGGATTTGAAGGTTTATTTGAAGGACACCATATTGCTATATCCCTACTATCATTTGAAGAGGCTGGATTACTTGTATATAAATCAATAACTTCATTCGCTGCATCTTCTATATCTACATAAAAAATTGTTACTCTTGGTAAACCAAAAGAATCATTTCCTGAATAACCATCTCTTTTTCCATCTATTCTTACTTCACTATTAGCAGAACTTTTTCCTCTTAACTCATAAGTTCCTTCTGCATTTATATTAAATGTAGTTAAAAATAATATTAATAATAACCATATATATCTTACTGTAACCATTTGAAGTCTTCTTCCCCAAGTTTTAATCTAAATCTTATATAAATACCTTTCTTATAAAAAGTTTCATTTGAATAATTATTATCAGATAATCCTTCAAAATTATAACCTAATGATAACCACATATTTTTTTTCAATAAATATCCAGCTTCTAGACCTAACATATAATTCTTAGCTGTTTCATTATCAAATAAATATCCACCTGAAAGACCTAAATCCCAATCTTCGTTTAAATTATACATATATCTACCAGTAATCCAATTTGCTGAATAATCTAAATCTTCATTATCATTGGCTATATTTTTATAAGCATATAAACCGCTTAATATATGCTTTTCTGATACTTTTTTATTAAATTGAAATGATAACTCATGATCAATTAACTTTTCTTCTTCACTTTTTATATACTCATTTTCATATTTTACCAAATAATTTAATTCATTTTTTTGATTATCTCTATAAGCAACACCTGAATAAAATCTATTTCTCCATTCCTTATTTTCTTCTTCATACGCAAGCGAATCTTTTGCTAAAAAACTAAAATTATCATTTATTTTTCTTATATAACCTACAGAACCACTATAAAAAGCACTATCTTGACTCTTTAAATACTGCAATCTATATATTGTTTTCCAATCTCTACTTTTTGTATGCTGTAATGCTCCTGCAAAACTTGTACTTGTTTGTGATTCACCTTCTACTGACTCTATTCTTTCAAGTGCTAAGTTACCTTTCCATTTTTCATTTAAATCAAAAGTATTTCTTACACCCACTACTGCTTCTGCATCTTGTTCACTAATAACCTCATTTATTCTATATTCAGAATATACATCTGTATTTTCATTTACATTGTAATCTGTTCCTATTATTGTTCGATTTGTTTTAGTATCTTCTTCTGTTAATTCAAAATCTCTGCTTAAATTTGATAACATCTCTTGTTGAATGTATATATTGCTTTTTTCTGATATTCTATACTCAATTCCTATTTCTTGACGGTTTATTTCTGAAATATCTAAATCTTGCTCATATTCAAAATAAGTATTTATATCTTTTAAAAATTCAGGTTGCCAACTTAATCTTGCACTTCCCATAGTTGAATCAGAATCAAAATTTTCTATTTGAGTAGTTGTATATCTTATACCACCTTCAATCCTAAAAAAATCATTTATTGTATGCTCTAATGTACTTTTTATACTTTTATTTTCTTTATTTAATTCATTTTGTTTTGTTAAAAATAATGTATTTTTTATGTTTAAATTTTTATTTATTTTTATTCTACTTCTTAATGTTGCTTCTTCTGATATATTTTGAGCGGAAGAGAATTCATTTTCAAAATTGTCATCTTGTTTTTGATATCTTAATTCAACTAGATTTCCATTTTTATTATACTTTGCATTTAATCTTGTAGCGTAACCTATTTCTTCTTTATTAGATTGAGCAATTTCCCAATTTAATTTTAAATTATTTTTTTCATATTCTATATATGTACTTGTAATTCCATATTTATTATTTTTTTCTTCTGATTTATTATGATTTAACCCTATTTTAATATTATTTCCTAGTTCATATTCACCTGTTAAACCATAAACTAAATATTTTTCATTATCTGTTTCTACTTCATATTCCACCCTTACAAAAACAGGATTAAAATCTCTATCAACACTTGGAATAGCTTCTCTAAAAACAATCCCTTCATAAAAACCATTAATTTCGTAATCTACAAATCTTGTTTTTTCTTCTTCACTTATTAATGCGCCTGTTGCTCTATCTCTCGTTATTATAGAAACTTTTTCACTGTTTATTACTACTGACTCATTGTTTGCGAATTCGTAAGGACCGAAACTACCTTGACCTGGTATTTCTCTTACTCTTGCACCAAAATTCTCTTGTGATAAATAATAAGATAATGTCATTTTTTGATTATTATAAACTTGTCTAACACCAGTTAAAGTTCTATTATAATTACCTAAATTTGTATTATCGTTTCCAAAATTTCTTGTATTTAGATCACCATACATTATAAAAGAATTACCTTTTGCAATCTTTATATATAACTTAGTAGTTGATTGGGCTTCAAAACCATTAATTGAAGAATCACCATATATAGGATAAAATTCTTCTGGTTCTATATCTCTATATAACTTTTCTCTTTCATTTTTATCACTATCATAAGCCAATGTTAATAAATAATCACCTTTTACTTTTCCTTTTAAAAATAAAGCTACTCTTGCTCTTCCATTTTCATTTATTTCAAAGCTTTCTACTTCATTTTCAAGTTCTGTATATACAATGTTTTCTTGTAAATCACCTTTTGAAAAATCAAACATTCCATCAACAATACCTACTGCAAATAAATCTCTTAGATATGTTGTTGCATAAATATTTTCTTTATACTCTAAATCATTTATACTTGCTCTTATCTCACCTTTATCTGGACTATTTGGTGGTATAAAATTAAATATTCCTTCACCATTTTCAATTGTTGTTTGAATTCCTTTTTTATTTTTATTTATATCCTCTACGTCCCAATAACCTATTGTAGTATCAAGTGTTATTACAAATTTATTAGTAACTGGAATATCATTCTTATCTGTTAAATTTATCAGAACAGGAAAAACATCATTTGAATTCGCAGGTATCTGATTATCTTTCGGTAAATTAAACTTTATTTTATCTAAATCACCAGCAGCTAAAACTTTTATTGCTTTTGAATCTCTTATATTCCCAAATGGATCTACCATTCTTATTTCTAAAATATTAATTCCTGTTTTTAAATTAACTGCTATATATTCTACTGCTATTATTCCTTTATCTTTAAAGTTTACTGTTTGTCCTATTTTATCCTTTTCTATTATTTTATTGTTAACTAATAGCTGAATATCACCAATGTTTTTGTTTTTTATTCTAATTGATATTTGATTTTGTGATAATACATCATCATTTTTTAAATCAAAAAAATCTAATTCATTATTAACTTTATTTTTTGAAAAAAATTCTTTAAAATCTATTGTTGTTTCCAGTGATTTAAATTCTTTTTTTATATTTAAATTTTTTATTAATTTATCTTCATCTTGATACTTTATCTCTTCTATAACACTCTCTTTTTTATTTTCTTCTTCAAAAATTTCTTCATCCTCAAAATCAGATTCAACAATAAATTCAGAGTTATATATTTTATTTATATTCTCTTCATTTTCATTTATTAAACCTTCTGATTCTTCTCTTTTTAAGTCATTATTTATATTTAAATCATTAAATTCAAGATTTCTTTCAGAAGAACGTTCAACTTCTGTTCTTATGTCTGTTATATTTTCTATTCTTTTTTCTATTCCCTCGAATGCTTCACTACTACAATTTATATCCCTAAAATCTCTTCTATGTAGCTCACCATATTTTAAATCAGCAAAAGCTGAAAATGGATCTTTAGCATTTCTATTATCTACAACTTTAAAATCATAAGGTTTTACTAATGTTGTTTTATCTATTCTTAATACTTGAGTTTTTGCTTGTAAATTATAAAATTTGTAATTACCATTTTTATCCGTTATTGCATATGTACCATTCTGCATATATATCTTTACACCTGGTATTCCTATTTCATCTTCATCTTTTTGATTATTCACATTACAATCTTTATAGACTTTACCCATAATTAATGGATTTTCAAATATTCCTGCCTTTCTTACTTCAACTTTTGCTTTTGCTATATTTGAAGTGTATATTTCATTCCTTGCTATCGCAGTATTAACCGCTGTTCCATTTTTTGCATTCATTTTTACAAGTGTATTGTATCTTATTTCTTTTGTTTCTCCTGATAATAATTGTGGTATATTGAAGGTTACTATATTATCTTCTAATTCATATTCATACTCTTCCGCATTAATTATTTGAAAACCAAAAGGTAAAGTATCTATTATTTTTACGTCTTCTATGATTTCTTTTGATAGATTGGTAATTGATAATGTATACCCTAAAACCTCACCTATCTCTACAGTATCTTTATCTACTTCTTTATTTATCAATAAATTATTATTAAATATAGGATCTAAAGGAATATCTAATGTAATAATACCCAAATCCTCTTCTTTTATCTCAAAAACCTTACCATAAGAACCATTAATATTTATTTCTCTATCTTTAAATTCACTAGATGATTTTTTTGAAGGATATGTATAACTTTCTAAATCATTTATTTTAATTACATATAAGCCTTCTTCTACTCTTGGAAACCAATATAAACCATCTTCATCTGAATATTGAATATTACTTATTTCATTACCTTCTAAATCATAAACTATTGCCTCTTTTTCATTTCCTAAATTATCTACTTCTAATAACTCAATTTTTATATTTGATAATGGTAAATTTGTATGCGAATCAAACACAACTCCTAGCGGATCAACTAAAACGTCAGAAGATAACTCAGACTCATTACATCTTAATTTTATCATTATTTTATCTTTTGTGGTCACTTCTAATATTGAGTTGTCTGTTATTTGATCATTTTCTGGAAATTTTAATGTCGGTATATTAGAAACCCTGAAAATACCTGAATTGGGAGATGTTTCTCTCACTATATATGTGTTATCAATATCTTTTGATATATCTGTTACTATCTCTATATTGTATTCTTCTCTTATTGAAGGATCTGTATTACAACTTGCTGCATTGGCTTCTATATTTAAAGGATTTCCAATTCTTATTATATTTACTACACCTAAAAAATTATTATTATAATTATTTAATTCTTCTTCTATCTCTGGTATTTCTACTATAATGTCTTCACTTTCATCTTCTTTTTCTTCTATATTATTTCTTGTATAAATAACCTTATGCTTATTTTTTACAAGTTGAGTGGCATTATTATTTATTTTTACTGAATAAGCTGATTCTTCTATACTTCTTGATTCTAAATCTTTATATAAAAAAGCTACTTTTGATATTTGTGTTAAATCGGCTGGTCTTTTTGTTATATAGCTATCTCTATCAGTTTCGGCAATCTGATATACAAATAAATCTTCATTTCCACTTTCTCTTATTTGAAATGTTGTATTTGCTGGTATTTCTGATTCTACAACTATATATTCTTCTAAACTTGAATCTACCAACACTTTTGTAGGTAATGCTTTTGTTTCACTTATATTTCTTGTTTCTTGAGTAATTAAATAAGTATCTAACTGTTTTGCTTTTTCTTTATCTGCATAACCTATTATTTCTAATTCTGGTTCTACTAATATATTTACTGTATCAATAGCTGTTAATGCTTTTTCTAATGGAATAGAACCTGTTAAATTTATTTTTGAATAAGAACCAAAATCTACAAAATTTGGCACTTCTCCTTCTAATATTATATATTTGCTTTCATTTAAATCAAATGTGCTAACTGTTACACCATTTTTATTCAATTCTATATCAGTGTCTTCTATTATTCCGTTTTTATTTGTATCTATATAACCTTTTAAATTTGATATTTCAAAATCGGCACTACTTTCAGAACTGTTCTCTAAATCTACATAATTTCCAAATTCAATATTTAAATCTATAACACTGTTACTTTTATTTATAAATTCATGATTAAAATATACTTTATCACCACGATATTTTTCTTTCGTTATTTCAAGGGGTGTTAATATAAAATCTATAACACTTGCTACTGTTACAACTACTTCATTTGAATATTTAGTTCTATATTCATTTTTGGCTATATCATAGTATATTGCTTCTGCTTTGTTTTCTATAATAGCACCAGAAGGTGGTATTTCAGCATTCAAATCAAAATTCAAAAATAATAAAATAAAAACAAATATATTTGCAACAATTCCCTTCATTTTCTACCCTTTTAGAAAAAAAAGGGAGCTTTTTAAAACTCCCTTTTAAACTAATATTAATGTAGCACTTAAATATTATTCGTCAATCTTTACAACGAAAGTTAATACTGAAGTATTAGTTGGGTTTAATGTACCTACGTCAACACTAACTACACCAGCTACACCACTTGTAGGATTGCTTACTGTACCTTCTGTTGCTACTGCTTGACAGCTACCAGAACAATCAAAATATTTAGTAAATGAAGGAGTTGTATCATTTATAAATAGCTCAGTAACTACTGCAGATCCTGTATTTGTTGCTGTTATTTCATATACTAAACAAGCACCAGGTGAAGCATTTGATATTTGAGCCGCAGTTAATGCTGTATCTGGTTGACCGTCACAGTTTGCATCAAGAGCTTGCTTTTTAGATAATGTTACATCACCAGCAATGATTGTTGAAACATCACTTGCTACATTATCTGAGGTATTAACTTCACCACCTAAGTTAGCAATTGTTACAGTTGTTGTATTTACTGCACCTTCATTAGCACCAGCAGGGGCAAATACTTTAATTAATATTTGTACACTATCACCAGGTGCTATACCACCAGCAATTTGTGAAATATTTGTAATAGAGGTTTCACCGTTATCTTGAATACCATTACTGTTAGCATCATAATAAGCAATAGCATTCCAACCACTTACTGTATTTGCTAATTGTATATCTGCATTGGTTTCTGTTACGTTACCATTATTATTGATTACGTGACTATAAATAGTTGTTCCAGCAGGGAATAATTGACCTACATTATTAGGAGTAATAGAAAGATCATTTACTGCATTTACTACTACTTCTTGGTGAATAATATCAACTGCACCTGTTGTGCTTGATTGTGCTCTAACATAAATAGATTCAGTTGTTGGGCTTGCTGTTGCTGGTACAACAACTTTTAATGTTAATGCTTTTGCACCACCAGCTACTACGCTACCTGTTGTTGATACTGTATTAGAACCTGAAAGTAATGTTACATTCCATCCATTAGGAACAGTTGTGGTTTGGAATGAAGGATCTGTACTAAACTCTAAATTATAAGTATCTGGTATACCACTTGTGTTATTAACAAATAAATTAAAGTTTCCAGTTTCAGAAGGATTTAATGTAATACTTCTTACAGCATTAACCTCTGCACCTTGACCAAGACCATCACCAGCATTAGCACCACCACTAACAGTAGTATCGTTTGTAATATCAACTGTACTTTGTGTGATTTCTGTTAATTGATTACTTACTGTATCTTTTACTGTATTATCAAATTTTGATGTTATCTCAACAAAGAACTCATAACCATCATCACCTGAAAAATCAGAAGGTAATATTGCTTTAACAACTATTTTAACTTCTTCATTTGGTAGTAGTACACCAGTATCTGGATTACCATCTGAATTTGTATCCGCTAATGGTGTAGAACCATCTGCTTTAAAGAACTGAAATACTGTTCCAGCAGGGAATGTATTGTTATTTGGATCTATTTTTACTTCAAAAGTATCAGAACCATTACCATTATTAGTTATTGTATTATCAAACTGTACAGTTGAACCTTGTGATACAGGAGTATTGATTAATACCACATCATTTAATGTTGCATCTTGGTCAACTACTGAATCTTTATCGTTTATTTCAACCGAAGCAGTTTGCTGTACTGTATAAGTCGCACCATTCGTACTTACAGGACCGACATTTGTACCTGAACCATCGTCATAACTTACATTTGCAATGTTAGTTAAAGAACCAGGCGCTACACCAGCATCAATTGTTACATCAAATGTTATTGTTCCTGAATCACCAGAACCTATTGTTCCGATTATTGCAGTAATTGTATTTCCAGTTATGCTATAATCCATTCCACTTTGATTATCACCTGTTGCATCTGTTAACGCTGAACCAACACCAGACCAATTACCTGAATTTGGCACATATGTCATACCAGCAGGTAAATTATCAACAAATTGAATTGTATTCGCTGCACTATCACCTGTATTTGTATAGGTTAATGTTACTGTTACAGGAGCTACTGAAGGTGAAGCACCAGAAGATACACTTAGTGACTTAGTAACATCAATAACAGCATTACCAGTTATATTTACTGTATCTATATTTTGAGCAGTTTCATTTCCATTAAAAGTACTTGTTGCTGATATTGAAATTGTTTCATTATCACCATTTGTTGCACTATTTGGAATTGTTGCAGAAACGATAACACCATAAGTATCACCAGAAGCTATATTAGGTGTAACTGTTAAAGGAGTTGTTGAATCTGGAACACCATTTTGATCAGCATCTGGATATATAACTAAATTTGTAAATGCTAAATTTCCTGAATTTAAATCATTTACTGATAGATTAAATGAATCAACCGCATTACCGTTGTTCGTTATCGTATGTTGAAATAATACTGTACCACCTACTGATACTGTTTTTGTTTGATCGGTTGCTATTGTTACACCTGCTATTGTTGCAACTGTTGTTTCAACTAAATTAGAGGTTGCAGTTTTTGTTTGACCACTTCCATCCTTATAGTTTGCAGTTGCTTGGTTTCCTATTACAGAGCCAGCAGAAGGAACAGCAGCATTAGCACTACCAGCAATAGCTGTTGCTATTACAAATGCCAATGATAATATTTTATTTTTTTTAAACATTTTAAATTCCTTTTAATTATTTATTTTTATATAAACTTTGTACTACTATAATATAAAAAAAGCTATATAATTATAATAAATATCATCAGTTTAAAAAAAGTAAATAAAAAAAAGCATTTTATATTAAAATATTTTTTTACTTTATTATAATAAATAATACAAAAAACAGGCTTTTTTAAAAAACCATTACTTTTATTATACTTTAGTTTAATAACTCTTTCAATCTTTTTTTTATTATTTTTTTTTGATTAAAAAATAAACGAAAAATTATCATTTTGTTGCTTTTTGGGTTTAATTTTGATACAATAAAAGCATGTTAATTTTTAGAGAACTTTAAAATGTCTTTGTTGAAACAAAAAACAAATGAACTTTCTAATTTGAATAAAAAATATGATAAATATAAACAACATATTATTTCTCTTGTTTCCTGTAATACTGTAAATAAGAATTATTTATATCTTAAACCTTACAAAGAGGATGGATTTAAATTTAGTTAATGAATCTCTCCCGTCTTTAGGCGGGAGAGATTCATATATCCACTAACATTACTAATTTTATTTTTGAAATAGCTGAACTTGAAGATCAAATAGAAAAATTATCAGAAGAAATTGAAATTGAAACAGAATTAAATGCTTTTGAACGAAATTTTGGCGCATTCTCGCTTGCTTTAGCTGCGAGTTAAGCCAATTTATTCTCTTATTCTTTTTTTTTGTTGACTTTTCTTTTGTCTCCTTTATAATAGAATCTAACTGTTTTGGAGACTTTCATTTTGGCAACACTTGGAAGATAAAATTAAATAGAATAAATGATATAAAAGAGGAAAAGTTCTTAACCAAGAAACCTCGTAAAAAAGTATCAATAAGAAAAAAGAAGGTAGAAATACTTTCCGTAGAGGGAGAATCAACTTTA